>Ga0206941_10076_pt1 | contig 30092 bp, 21 predicted proteins | sample Alteio_BWOrgHeat_9_FD_153251 | JGI IMG/M metagenome (GOLD analysis project Ga0206941, IMG submission 153251) | Enriched cells from forest soil in Barre Woods Harvard Forest LTER site, Petersham, Massachusetts, United States -... | ecosystem: Environmental > Terrestrial > Soil > Temperate forest >...
TTTTTCCATCTGCAGTTGGCTTATAAAAAGGATTCGTATCAGAAAATGCTTTTTTACCCTCACCATTATGCTTTTCTAACCGCTCACGCAGCGCCTCAAAAAATTCCGCATTTCTTGGATCACCATAGCCAACTATATCTTCTAAAGTTTTAAGCTTTAATTCACGCAAGGGTTTTCTCACAGCTGAATATCCCTGCTCCAACAATCTACCCTCTTTTCCTACAGAACGAATTGTACCTTCGTGCGCGCCACCCAAGCTTCGTCGTGTAGACATGCGTGACACACGTATGGGTTTAATATTTTCAAGTTCACCGTGGCTATAATGTTTTAATTTCTCTAATTCCTGTATAGGATTGGGTGATAAAAAAGCTTTTAACTCCCCACTAAAATGAGACCAAGGCTGTGGAAATTCTGCTTCTAGTTTACGTAATTTTTCTATACTAGACTCATTAATGACTTCACCTGTTTCAGGATCAAAATAATTTTCATTATTTATTTGATAGGATTTTTCTAATTCTTGTCGTCTGGAATAATCTGATAGACGTTTGACCATACTAGGTGTGCAGGCAGCAATCACAGCAGCATCTAATGCATGGTGTAAATCCCCCTCCCCTCTTACCTTGTTAAGACCCCAGCGCATCCTCAAATAAGAAGTTAATCGACCACTGACTACCACACATGATTGCTGCATCACAGAGGGTATTTTTTTATCTGTATCTGCCACATCTACGATTTTTGGAGCAAGTTGTAAACGTTCGAGTACTTTTTTAAAAGCTTTACAAATATAGCGAGTATCTGAAAGATTTCGTGCTTTGAAATCCTCTGCAGCCTGTGCCAAAAAATCTTTGCGCAACAAACGATCTTGTTTTGGTTTGCGAATTTTTTTATTGGCTGTTACCCACACCAAGAAATTCTGCCATTGCGCACTATTACTAACTCCATCTAAATATTCATAAGGAGTGCGATTTCCTTTGTTACGATTTTCAGCCGTAAGAACCAATGCTTTATTATTTAAGCTATCATCAAAGCTTCGAGAATAAGGCAGAATATGATCCACCTCAACATATCCTGGCTCACATAAACGTGTAGTGTCGATAGGTTTTTGAGTATAAGCACATTGCCCATCTTGTTCTCTGTAAAGACGATATTTATCTACATCTAATCCTTTGGGTTCTCTTTCAAACTCTTCCTTAAAACGATCAATGGCCTTATTTTTTTCATCTCGAAATTTATCCTGCCCTTTTTTTATTTCATCTCGCTCTTTTTTAGATTTAGAAAGATCTCTAGCAAACTCAATATGCACTGCAGTAGGTGCTCCATAATGACGCACGATTGCATTCACAAGCTTACGCGCTTGGTTTATCGCGCGATAAACAACAGGGTTTGTGAAATCTTCTCTTTCAATGCGAGGAATGTAAGGAAACTTTGAATCATTCTTAGAAAATTGGCTATGGTGAGCATATTCAGGAACAGCTGCAACTGCCTCATCATAACGCAACCCTTGCTCCATATGAGGTAAAATCTTCTTAAGCGCAGCAATGGATAAACGAATAAATCTATCACAAGAAACCTCTAAAATAGCTTCGACAATAGAAGCTTCAATTCCCTTTTCTTGAAAGTGCTGACGAATTTCCCCATCTTCTTTATAACAAGTGAGACCATAGGCAATAATATCCAGACGATCTGGGTTAATTGCATCTTTTTCCCACTCACGAATCAGCCCTGCTTCCTCATACTTTTTCCTGAATGCATGAAAGTACTTGGCTTCAAAAAAAGTTTCTTTTTCTTCAACCTGTTCTTTACCAGGCAGATAACGAAGACTATTAAAATACTCCTCTTTATTTAAATTTATTTTTTCACGCACTTGTTTATAAGTGAGTTTAGATAATGTAAAAGGTAGTTCGATTAATATATTTCTTTCATAAGCAGTCAGTACTCGCTGCTCTCCTTGCCCGCTAATTTTCAAATTGTTTAGTTTAGTCAACCAAACAAAGCGTTCCGCAGAATAACTTGCTTTAGGTGCGCGTATTTGATCACGTTCAAATGTACATTTACCCACCATTCCGATGAGATCTTCACCAGACAATGCTGGTTTTCTAAACATCAATAAATCGTGAATTTTTTGCTCGAACACTTCATCAGTATGTGGGTTTTTAAACTGCTTCTGCTGTTTAAATAATTCAGATAGTTCATGCTCTAACTCTGCTCGAGAAAATGTTTTTTGATAACTACCCTGCTTATTACGTTTGCTAGTAATAAAGTTCTCATCCTTGAAAGCCATTTCTCCTACCGTACGATATTCCTTCTCACTTAAAAGTTTTTTATTTTTTTCAATACCAGAAAGCATCTCACCTATTTTTTGATCAGCTTTAATTTCACTTTTTCGATTACTGTGAAAACCACGATGCTTCACAATATGATAAATTACCGCTGCCCATTCTGTAGGTTTTAGCCTTTGATCTAATCCCAACATACGCAATTCCCAAGGACTAATGGGGCTGTGACTACCTTGCTTAAAACTATCTACATCAGCCTTTTCAATCAAACCTTCTTCTTTCATCAAATGAAGTAAATTTCGCATGCGTTGCGCTCGTCTATGGATACGACGACGGGCAAGGCGAGCTTCTCGCCTAATTTTGTTAAGAGATTCGCCTTCTTTGTCTGTTTCTGCTTTTTCAAATGTACGGACGTGCAATCCTAAAATACGATTTTTTCCTAACAAAGCTGCACCAACTGAAGCAATACCAAGATCAAGCCCTAAAATATACGGTTCATTAAGTTGTGTCTTTGTTCCCATGTGCTGCATGTCTCCAATTTGGAATTTTTATTGTTTCTTTCAAAATACACTTCTGCTATAGTTCTTAGCGTTGTGGTTTTCCGGGGTGAGAGCCGTTACTACAATAAGATCTTGTCTTCACCGATAAGGTCGAACCCAAGCCCGCTTCACGGCGGGCTTTTTTACGCCCAAATTATAGAAAAGAGAGTGGCTTACAAATACTTAGACTCATCCATAGAATAAATACGCTTTCCCTGAATTTCAATTCTTTTTTTGTTTTTATTTCAAAAATTATAATTTATAACAATTATTTGAACATGCCACAAAGACTCAACCGTAGGTAGCAAAAAACCATTTTGGCACACAAATGTTCGAGATTAACCACATGATGTACGACTCCCTGTGCACTGAATTTTACAATGCTGATAAAAAATTCTCCTCTCCAGATGAAATAGCTTTTTATAAGAAATTTCTCGACAAAGATGATCTCATTCTCGAGCCCATGTGCGGATCAGGGCGCTTTTTAATTCCCCTCTTGCAGGAAGGTTTTTCCGTTCATGGCATTGATAATTCAGCCGCTATGTTGAAAAGCTGCAAAGAAAGAGCTGCGAGCTTAGGGTTAGATCCTGTTTTATTTGATGGTTCCATTGAAACCATGTCGCTTGATCATCTTTACAATAAAATTGTAATCCCATACGGTTCATTTCAACTTTTATATCCGCGATCAGTTGCATACACTACATTGCTCACATTAAAAAAGCATTTGCATCCCAACGGCAAGCTTATTTTAGATTTATTTATTCCATGGAAATGGCTCTATGAAAATTCAGACGAACAATCAAGTGAACGCCAAGTTGAAACTGGCAGTAACAGCATCATTAAAATAAAATCACACAATCAAATTAATAAGTTCGAGCAATATTCTCTTGGGGAAAATAGCTATACAAAATTAGTCGATAACAAAGTGGTCTCTGAGGAAAACGAACAAATGCATCTCACCTGGTATTACCATTACGAAATAGGCTTGATTTTAGAAAAATATGGATATAAAAATATTTCCCATGAAGAGCACTATTTTAATAATGAAAGCCATTTGATCTATACTGCTGAGAGATAAAAAAATACCTTATCAATCAAGTTATTTACTGCTAAATCTAAACATATTCCTGATTTCATCATGCCCTAAATGCAAATTGGCTCGTGAGTATTCGCCGAACGTATTATTTGTATAATCGCTAATGACAGATTTCCAAAACTGACAAGCACTATCATTGACAGGCATCACCATCACTTCCCACGTGCCTTTGAATTTTTTGAAACATTCATTGGCAATATATTTTCCTACCCCTTTATGCTGAAATTTTCTCAAGATAAAAAATTGCGCCATATTGAAATCAACTTCTACATCACTACCTTTTTTATCGATAATGACGAACCCAGCCAATTCATTTTGATAGCGAATCAAAAAAGGCAATGCCGTTTCATCCTGCCAGTATTTTTTAAAGTCGAAGCATTTGTACAAACCATTTTCTGGCATTTCCCAGCCTTCTTCAAATCCCATGTATTCACTTAAATCATAGGTATAAAAACGCGCCATATTTTGGATGGTGAGATAGTCTGCCAGCGTAGCAGGAATAAGCTTGAAGTGTTCGATGTTCAGCATAGAAATATTTTAAGCATCTTTATCTGTGGTGGAAATCGCTCCTCCTACAATTTTCTCGCATGTGCCTTTAGGCAGAAAAATCCAGGATTTGGGATCTTTATCCTGTTTGGATAAGGTGGCGCACATATGTCCGCCTTTCACACCGCATTCATTCTTCCCTGCTTTTGCAATGCCATAACATTTCTCCATCCCTTCTGGCGTGACTGCCTCATGCGCCATGGCAGAAACACTTATCTCTGCGCTTAGAAATGCAGCTACAATAGCACGATAGATGTTATGTTTTTTCATGATAGCTTTTCCTTTGTTTGAGTTTTCAAAAATTATACTGAGTTTACCTCATGTCTGATAAAAAAATGCATCACAATGAAATAAATCTTGATGCGCCACTCGTTCGGCAATTATTGACTGCGCAATTTCCACAATGGGCGAACCTTTCTATCAAATCTGTGCACTCTGATGGTACAGATAATGCCATCTATCAGCTTGGTACCGATATGTGCGTTCGTTTACCGCGGATTCCCAGGGCTGCTATGGATATTGAAAAAGAGCAGCGATGGTTGCCACAACTTGCACCACTGCTGCCATTGGCGATTCCCGTTCCACTAGGAAAAGGAAATCCTGATACGCACTATCCCTGGCACTGGTCGGTCTATTGCTGGCTTAAAGGTAAAAATGCAGTGCTCGATTCTATTGCTGATTCGCCTGATGCTGCGAACGATTTAGCGCGCTAAATTAGGGGTTGATGAAGCAACGTGGATACGTGGTCGTGGGTGGGCGTTGTCTATTGCGCTGATTATTATCCCTTATTACCAACATACTAACCTGGGATTGGTAGCTGTTGCTAAACGGATAATAAATGAAATACTCGCTGATGCTTGATCGAGCGTTACATTTAGGTGATGGAAGGTGGTGGTTCGGAATGTCAGATAAAACGCAAATTAGTGCTGCCACAATCATTTGGCATAGCTGAAAATCAACAACTCATTGATTGAAACTAAACCCGCAGCGTTACTTTATTTGCAAGAAGTTCCCCATCAAAAATCGCCTGCGCAGGGTTAACATAGCGCTCAATTCTCGCTTCTGGCGTACCCACACTATATACGCGATAAAGTCGATAACGATCTTTGTAGCGAAACATAATTTCACATTCATTTTGACTCAGCTCTACTTTTTCTTTTTTATCTGACAGCGTGGCTTTTACTTCAACATAACGCGAAACACCATTTTTGATAATCTCAATATCACAAGCTTCAGAACCAGAAACATCAGGACGATCTTTGTTATACCAAATTACCTCAAGACGTAGCGGCATATCACGTGGCGTGCCTTCAATGATAAATCCTTGGGGTGTTTCAGTGAGTACACAGCGATCGGCATATTTTTTTTCGTAATAATCCTGCAGCTCTCGATAAACAAACTCTTCTCCCCAGCGGCCAATTTGACGTATTGATTCCCCACTGAAACTATTTTCTACAGATGCGGTAGCGGTAGGTGGATAAAATGTTGCTGCTGGCGCAACGCTTACCGCGGCTCTGACAGGAAGAACAGCAACTACGGCACGCTGTGTCAGTGTTTTTTCAGCAGGCGCTGCTGATGCTTTTTCAGGAAAATGTATTGGGTGTATGGGTGCATCGCTAAATCTACCTCTTCTAAAATCCAGCTCTTGTGTTGCAACCATAGGAAAAAATTCTCTTGGCGGAGCAGATGCTGTACTCAAAGTAGCAAATGCTGCTCTCTCTGATGAAGTGGCAGTACACTCAGGGATTAAAATAGGAAGTGGCGCTGACACTAAAGCTAGCGTTGCCACAACAGATGCTGACGCAAGAACAACCTCCCCCGCTGCTTCTTTCCCATTTTTAGCTGGAATTTTAGCTAGTATCTCCACAGAAAAATCATTTTCCTCTACCTGTAATGTTTTTAATTTTCGATTTAATTCTGCTGAAAATTCCTTACGCACCATCGCACTTAATGCAAAACTCTCATCTATTAACCATGCATCAAGTTCGTCATCATCAAGATCAAGAAACATCGCCATATTCGTTTTGATGAACGGTGAAAATCCCACATAATCACTCAGCATGTTTAATAAATCGGCTTTTTTGGGAGAAGCCTCCCACGATCTGCCATTGTATATTTTAAAATACAGCTGATTTTCATGTAAATAAAGAGGCACTTTAAAAGCAGGTGAATCTACATCCCATCGAATTTCTACCTCTATTACAGCATAGGTTTGCAAAATATTGAGACGCTGAAAATTTCTTTTCAATATGGCATCGATATTTTCTGGATCAGACACACCTTCTATCATCGTGAGTAACGCTAATTTTGCACGAACGGCGTCGACGGGTCCCAGATCTAGTTTTGTACCCACGGGATAAACAGACATATTTTCTTTGGTGACAATACGAATGGCAAAGAACGCACAAATTTCTGTTAATTCTGTAGAGGTAAGTCCCGGTAACGTTTGCAACCATTGCGGTGAAAAAGCAGGTGCGGGTACACCTTCTATCCCAAAATAACACAGTCGTCTCACAGGTTGTAATGTATTATTTTGTGCTAAAAGATTCCCTTCCCATCTGTTAAGTGCGGCCTGCTCTGCTTCTGTCATCCGTCCTTCCTGCTTTAATTTAAGGAGTAAACGCAACACCTCAGCAAGTCGTTTGGGTGAGGGAGGATGGCTGAGATCTTTTGTCACCGTCGTGAGTAACTGCAATAAATCCTGAAAGCACAATTGTGTTTTAAAACCAAAAAATGCAGCTTGCTCTTCAGTTAATTCAATATCTATCTCTGCAACCGGAAAATCTTCGCCTGCAAAAACACGTAACGCAGGGATGTAAAGTTCAGTAGCCCTGTAAAGAGTATCTGCAACACCCACTGCGCGCATACAAGGAAAGGTACGCAAGTAATAACTGAGAAAAGAAGGCACGGGGCTACTCGCACCTGAATATCGCTTTGATCCTTCTTTGCCATAAACAGTGTCAACTTGGGATATTTTATTCCAGTCTCTTGTGATCATTGTCCAAAAATGTGCAGCGCAATGCGCATCCGTCAGATATTCTATAAAATCAATTTGGAGAAAATTACGTACATAATGCGCACCCCCGCCACCGCTTCCAATCTCTCGATTAGCTTTAACTGCGTGCTTTTGTGCATATTCTCGATAGGCTTGTTGCGCAACACTCTTGTCTGGATACCAGTGCGCCACTACCGCATAACTCATCTTTTCTTTGGCGCCACAAAAAATAAAAAATTCTTTCCAGGCTGCCGTATCTCCTGCATTTTCTATATATTTTCTTGAGACGAATAAATAGCGGGCTTTATCTTCATCCGTAATTTTTGATTGCATGGCTAATCGCGGTTTATAAACGTTTGCCAGATAACACGCAGATGCTGCTACAAATCTACCTGCTGTCGTTAGTACTGGTAAATTTTCTAATGCATGCTTTTGTGTTGAAGAAAGCGTTTGTCTGGATTTTTCATCACGTAAATGGTGAAAAAGATAGCGTGTGATTTGTAACGCCTGATCGGGTGTCTGCTGCCAGGCTTCACAATTCACACGTCTTGTATGCACATGTGACAGGATGTCGTGAATAAATTGTTGCGGACTCACCGCTTTCATGCCGAGCTTTGCCAACCATTCTCTGATGGTTACATTTTCATACAAAGCAGGATTCAGCAACGGCACATCTAAAGAAACAGGTAACGCACCTGTATCACTAGGAAAATAAAGTGTTTCAGGCGAATAGATTTCACCCAATGCCGTGAGTACAAACGCATGATTACTCAATGTGGGATAATGTTTAGGTTCTTTTTCGTAACGTTGTTTAAGAAACAAAATAAGCCGAGCATTGAAATCAGCTGTATTGTTTTGTTCGCAATAAGCTTTTAATCGCGGCGCTAGATTACCCAGCGTCAGTGTATGCCTGGTTTCATAAAACGATTGAGCATAGCCTAATCGCATTAAAAATTTCTCAACATCCAGCAGTTGATAATCAGCAATATTTCTTTCATCAGCATCTTCTACCTTATCACCAAATTTAGCAAAGAAGTGTGTTTTATCGAAGATGCATTGCGCTGCGGTTAAAAGCACTCTAGGATCCCGATAATAAGGAACAAATGCCACTTTAAGCAGGGCTGCCTCATAACATTTACTATAAGCTTGAGATAAAGTTGCATCCAGATACGGGTGCGTTAATTTTTTAGGACCTGCCAAACGCAATACATAAGCACGTGTTTCAGGATCTTGTGCAAGTAGCTGCAACCAGGCTAATTGACGGCTGGCAATCATCTGGAACAAAAATGCATTCCACGGATTATCTTCTAACAACTGCGTACGATCAGCACTTAACAAAAAGCTGGCATTAAGCAGATAGGGGAATCCGCATCGTACCTGCGTGGGGAGATAACAAAACAATTCTGCATCTGTTAAAGAAATGATTTCTCCATCTTCCTGCATCGCCGCAGCAAAAGTCAGCGAGGTTTTTTCCGCTTCTTTAATTTTTTGTGGCGTCACCTTTGCACTACTGTCTTTTAACTGAGCACGCACGCGGAGTGGCACTGCGAACTCAACTGTTTTCATATGCCATGCACTATGAAAACGTGGCGATGATTCCTCACCATCACCAACCTGTGCAAAAATTGTTTTAATGCAAACTTGATCTGGACGGCGTTCTGTTTCCACACTTAAACTTAGATGTGATTTTTCAGTAATAAAGCTTAGGGCGTTCACGTGTCTTAAAAATAACAGCATGCGTGGATTGCTTACTGCTAGATTTAAGTTTTCTTTGATTTTTGCCGGATCTTTAAGCGCTAAAACAAAACTTACCCGCGCCGGATCCAGACAACTTGCAGCAGCGTCAGGGATGTCTTCATGAGAGGTTAAAATGGGAATCACCTGCCAGGGAGTTTCATCAGAGCGTAACTTCCAGGCAGGATGGTTTTTATCAAAACGAAATGAATACTCGTTGGAGATCACATAAACACAATCTGCAATGCTAAACAGCGATTTAAAGCCTATATCTTTGAAACCTGTTTTCTCGCTATCCGTACTTTTTTCAATATTCTGACGACCAAAATCGCAAAGTTTTTCTACGTCCTGGCATGAAAAATGACGACCGACATGACTGAAAATTAAAAAATCACCCCTTAACTGAAATGTTACTTCATTAGTCTCGTCCTCACTTGCATCATCTGCATTTTGCAGTAACTCAGATATAACTTTTTTCGCACCAGAGAGTACTGTTTCAGCTGTAGTCTCAATTGCGCTGGCAGAAATCGCAAACCATTTTGAGTCACGCTGAAAATCACGTACGCCTTCTTCAAATAATTGCGTAATGTGTGCTTGTGGGCGTAATTTTTTGGTGGATTTTTCTAGCATAAACAATATTTTTGAAATGAGACAATAAAATAGATGATCTTATACCGGGCTGGCAGCATAAAGATGGGATAATAAAGAGACATAATAGATTTTATTTTCAGCGCTTGTCGTTCATTCCTATCATAATATCTAGGCAAGATCATGTCTCATTTCTAATGGTCAATTACAATTCACTTTGAGCATAAACACTAAAAACAAGATTAATATTCGCATCGGTCAATTGTTTTAAGAGACAGCTGCTTATATCAAAACGATTCTTTTCTCCTTCAAATTCAACCATCACACACATATCAAAAGCAAGACCCATGCTCTGTGAACAAGAAAAAACTTCTCCTATAATAGAAAACAACCTGCTGAATTCTTCTAGTATGCCATCAGCTTTATCAAATGATTTGGCTCTGGGTTCAATAATGATTCTTCCTATTTCATTATTTAGGCTGCCTTTATAAATCAATTTGTGCTGGTAGCTATCTAAAGCTTCCCCAAAGATATTAACAATATCCACCAAGGGAAGAGAATTGCTAACAACCCTCAGCGCTCCAGTAAAACAGGATTTGTTTAATGGCATTTGGTTATATCCCGCTAATTGTTCTGTACTCTCAAGAAGGTAATCGCCCAAGCCTCAACTAAAGTGTGGAAAGACTTCCACACCAAGATCTATACGAAGCGAAATTAATAATTCCAAATCCTTCCACTCAAAAGTATCTCCAATATTTATATCCCCAGGAAGATTTACAATAATGCTAACAGAACCACCTGTATCAGTAAGCTCTAAAATAAATTCTTTATGAGGCTCAAGCTTTTTCAGAAAATTTTTCACATCGTTGAAAAAAAACCTGTTTTCTTCGACTTCAAATGAATAACCCCATCTGGTATCTGAATGAATGCCAGGAAGCGGTGTTCCAGTTGGAGTTTGTCTTTTAGTACCTGCCATCCAACGCATACACTCTCTCAACTGTAATTTTGAACTTATCACAGCTGGGTCTATATTAGGATGGATAATTAATAATCTAATCCCATACCTATAATTATCTTTCTCTTCGTTATGCATTTAAATCAACCCGTGATAATAATTTCTACCATTATTGAATATTCATGCAATAAATACCTCGTTCATGCTCAGATAATTTAATCTATTCAGGGACAAGCAGCACCTTTTCCTTTCCAATTGGGATCTTCATCCAAAGAAACCTGCATAGCCATTGCTATTTCCTCTTCTTCAGAGAGTCTCTGTTCAGGGGGTTCTGCATTTTGAGGGTTCGCCAGTCTAGCCAAAAATAGGTCTGGAGAACTTCCATGACTAAAAAAAGATGCTGCTTCCTTTAAATCCTCAGTTAATGAGCTATATCTATGTCTTGGTTCACTCGAAGCTTGCAAAGCTGCAATTATCATAGCACCTGAAGAATCCTGCGCATGGAGGAGACTACACTCCATCCTATTTTCACTGCCGTCCAATCTTCTTCTTTTAGCAGCTTGCCTATCTTCTGATGCAGCAGCAGCAGCAACAACGGCGGCTGGCGCATCAAGATCATCTCTAACTCTATCTTCATCTGAACGTTTTCTTTTTCCTAATGTTCGTCGTGGCACAGTTGGCCGAGGTATAGCAGGCAAAGATGATAGAGCTGTACGTTCATATTGTGCTGGAGTTTTTACACCTGTGCTTGTCCTAATCGGTTCAGGTGCTAAACCATATTCTCTATCGAAATGCCGATAAATCAAATGTCCACCCTGGCGCGCTGCTTCTTCTTTTGCTAAAAGAACTAATTTACGATTCATATGATGAATAAGAGAGTCGATCAAATCTCCTTCAATAGCCAAAATATCGTTTTGATCTCTTGCAGCATTTAATTTTTTAAGAAAATACCCAGCCCTTTCTTTGCTCAATCCATATTTACTTACATAACTTTCATCCCAAACAGATAAATTAGGCATTTCAAGCCTTTCTTCATAAAACATATATTCAGAATCTATACCCCCGGTTGCATTGGTTTCTCGTTCCCATACCACATGATCACGTAATGTGATGAATCCTCGATTATGCGCACCCGCCACATTTCTCATCCGTGCTTGCGTCATTGCTTTGGGGGTAAATAAACAAATAAATACTTTTCCTAAAACAGAATTTCTACACGTGGCATCTCTCTGATACTCTGGTGTTAATAAATGCTCCTTGAAGGCCTCAACTTCTTTCCTTCCATACCCATATCGCAATGCATGTTCTGTAAAATCAGCGGTAGCATAGTGAGGATAATTTAAAGCATTTAAATCGCGTAAAACTTGTGCTGGAGGCGTTCTCCCTGCTCGTACATCTTCATTATAACGTTGATAATAATTGCTCATTTTTTCTTGAAGTGCGTCATCCCAATTAGCAAATTGCTTACCTTCTACCTCTACTGGACCAGATTCTTTAAAATCATCAAAAGCTGCTCTCAGTCCTTCACGATGCTTTCCTGCAGTAGATTCTCGCAATAATTGATGCTGCCCTGGATTTAGTGAAGACATGGAAAAAACAGCGGGTGCAGGTGCCATCCGGTTCAAATGTGCAGTGCCAATATGTTCTCGTCGTTGTCTATCAGAAAAAATATGTTTGTAATAATGAATGCAGCGATATTGTGCGACAAACAAGCGGGGATAATTTTCCCAATCTATTTCCAACTCACTTTTTTCTTTAAGTTCCGTGTTCAGCTCAGCCAAGTTACTGGAGAGATCTCTTTCTTCCACCTCTACATATTCTGCTTGCGGTGGATAAAGGTTATTGTAAATTTTATATTCTGCACAATTTTCTAATGAGGCAAAATAGTCATCCTCCCATAACATGGGTTTATTTTGTAATAATGCAATTTTATCGTGTATCAATCTAAATATATTGAGGTAGGCTTGAATTTTAGGAGGAATATCTCTTCCAGCTTTAGATATTTGACGTATTAAACTAACAGCATCTTTTGAAAGCTTTAGTGTTGTCTCACGATGAGAGCCGAAAAGTTGCCAGGCCGGAACTCTATCTCCTACAAATCCAAAGTAACCAGCTAAATATTTTACTTTGAGTTTAGTAATAAGGGGAGACATATCTGGCAAATCATCTAACCACTCGACCAAAAAATAATTGAGTTTAAAAGCGCTGATACTGAAAGCATCCTCTGCATTAAAGTAAAACTCGCCGGTAATGTTACTACCACGATTTAAAAGCAATTTTACTATTTTTTCTTCTCCTTCTTCTGCGGCCAAAAATAAAGCGGTATAATCTTGAAAATTCATACTTTCAATATTGGCGCCTCTGGAGAGCAAATAACGCGTATAACGGGGATTACAAGTGGCCGCGCTTAACAATAATGTTTCGCGATTTTGTGTTGTTTCATAAGTATTTACACCATCAGGCAAACAATCCACTGCCCTTTTAAATTCTTCGAATGTATCTTCCTGCATTGCATTAAAAGCATTGTTCCAATAATCTATTACTTCGAGTTCCCCCCTGTTTTCAATTAATTTTTTCTCTATTTTTTTACCCCACTCCGATACATCAAATCCAACGGCCTCACTGAAAATATTACTTCTCGCCCACAATTCATGTAATACATTATTATCATAAAATGATTCCACACCCACCACACCCACAGCACAACAACTGATAGTTAAATGAGTGATAGATTTGCTCTTTGAAAGCGCAATTGCCCCTGCATCCCTAATAGGGTTACACATCAAATCAAGCTCTTTTAAATGTTTACAAGTCTGTAACAAAGCTGCTCCACGTGCTGAAATACGCTCAGGAGCTTCATAATCAACATCTGGAATTTCTCCTCCCCAAAAAACAAGCTTTATTAAATGAGTATTGTTCTCCATCGCTAGCACTAAATGCTCTACATCATCATCGTTTAAACCATATTGATATAAAACTGTTAGGGTTGGATCATTTTCTTCTATACGCCTTAAAATATCTTCAGAAATGGGCATGTTTTTCTCCTAAAATATTCATAGATGACATCAAGATATCCAGTCTACTATCAGCGTTAAAAACAAGCACCTAAATTTTCACAATTCCAGATCTGTAATTTTTAGATTCAACTTACTATGCTATTTTAAAATAACCACAGCGAATAGCTATATAAAATGCATGGACTCTATTACGCGCTCCCAATTTGTAACGAATGGTTTTCTCATAAGTCACGACCGTTGAATAAGTAATATTCATTATGTCTCCACACTGATCAGGGTTTTTGCCTGTAGCCAACAACATCAAACAATGCATCTCTCGCATTGTCAGTGGATTGTCGGGATGTGGGTTTGGCACAACCATCAATTTTTTTCTTATCTGAGTGTTTGTTTTATTCATGATAACTTTTCCTCCTCAACGTCTGTCATTTGAGATAGCGCTTTTGTTTGATGCGTTAATTCTTGAGTGTTATTTTTTTTGTTACCGATCAACTTAGGCTGTGAGTCAGGAAGAATGCCATGCACTTCCGTGGGCAATTGTTTGGGCGGATCTCTCAAAAACGCCATGTAATATTTTTGAAATTCTTTGGCGACAAAAGGCATTTCATCATTTTTCATTCTGCATAATTTCACCCATCCGCCCATGGCTTCAATCACTGCATGAATAAGGTTGTCATCAAATTCCACACTTTCATAAGCACCGATTTCTCGAATGGCATTCATCGCATTTGACCAGGCGCGTAATGCTCTGTTTTCGCTTAAGCCTTCGATCCATCCAATCAGATCAGCTGGTTTTGGCATAAACTTTCCACTGTCTGGATCTGAAATATGGTTTTTTACTGCACGTTCTACATCGCTTAATTCAAAATCTTTTAACGTACCCCAGAAAATTTCACCTAATATTTCGGTAATTTGTTTGCCGTAGGTTTCACTGATGGTCGTCATCAGAATGGCGAATTTTTTCATGTCTTGATTGTTCATTTTATTCCTCCTCTTGGTTTAGTTTTTTATGCAGCCAGTTTTGCATCGTTTGAGCATTTGATTTAGTGCGTTTTTCTGCGTCGTTAAGTTGACGCGGTGGTTGATGAAAATTGTGAATAAAACGGTCGATCTGATCTGCATCCCTAAAAATAATATGCAGGCCGTCATAGCGTTGTCCTTGCTCGTTTGCGCCCATGTTGTGCGGTGTGTTACGGCATCCTTCGATAGCTTCAAAAAGCTGTGTGATGGTGTAACCAATCTCTAAAGCATTCTGGATAGTGCTGGTGCGTTTATTGTCTAATTTGGCATTGGCACTACCCATTACTTTTTTCCACTGCTCAAATATCTCTGCCACAGCTTTATTGGCTGAAGATGAAGTCAGGACAAGCGCTGTAGTGTTTTTCTTTTGATCGTTTTTTAATATGGGATCTGTTCTTACGGGTTGTTCTGTTGTGTGATGATTTTTTTCATCTGTTGGTTGAGGCATTTTTTTATCTGTTACATCAATAAGTGAGCATTCAGACTGATGTGACAAGTCATCTGCTCCCTCACCAATAAAAATATTATTTTCTTCAAATTCAGGTATGACGCTTAAAACTTCACGTACATTAATTTGCTGGTGCTTTTTCCAGGAAGGAATACATCCATATGTTTCTGTGTGATGACTGTATTTCACAACAAAACCACTTTTTACCAGCGCATTCAGCACTTCCTCCATATCCATGTCATCGTAGGGAAAAACATCCAGCTTCAATTGTTTTGGGCGCCAACGAAATCGCCCTTCTCTATCGCAGCAAGTAAACAAACCAATAAAAGCCAGTCGTAATGGCAATTTATAAGCACACTCTCCTTCAAATAAGGCTTCATGCCGAAATAATTCCGGTTTTACGGTGCGAATTCTGGGCATTTATAATTTCCTCAAATTTTTTGATTTTTCGCTGATGGTTTTTATTAAAGACAATTGATTTTCAGGAGCTAAACGCGCTATCTGAAAAGCGCGATAAATCTTCAATAGCCCATTATCCGTAGCATCAATTAACTCTCTTGTTCCATACCGCATCACTTCCTTGGCTTGTCTATAGGTACGATCGTTTCCAAATCCAGCTATGTGGGCTGCGATCTGGCGCGTCTTATTGCCAGAGGGAACTTGTGGAAAATTTTCCACAAGTTCCAAATCAGTACGTTCTCCTCGTCTACCTGACTGCATTTTCTCTACCCATAACCCAATATCCACACGTTCACTCATAGGAAAATTTTGAACTAAAGATTCAGTATTTGGATTGTTCAAGAGAGTATTTATATCTAGACGATAGACTCTGGCCTTTCTATCCCCCCGCTCTACATGTGCGCGCAAGCGACACTCACACGTAATCAGATGATTATTTTGATCTATTAAAATTGGGCGGTAAAAATCAATAGGGTTTTTAAGATGGGCGCAAATATCCAGCGTATCTTTATAGATTGGGCATTTTTTGTTGCCTTTAATAATATCTGCCGTAGGCATTAAAAATAACGGCACACCACGTAGAAAAAGACCATGTTTCCATAACGACACCCATTCAGGTTCTTCAGAAGTCAATTCTGTAATATCAATAAGACCGCCTGTGTAGTAATGGAGTTTTAGTGCTTGTTTGAAAGGGATTTTTTTGGCGCGATTAAGCCAATGGTTCGCGCCTTGCTGCGTAACACCTAAGTTATCAGCAAGTGCTTGTTGTGAACCATATATTTCAAAGGCTTTAAAAAGCGCCATTTCGTGCATGTAAGCTGCTCCAAGTCATTTTCATTTCTTCGGAACACATGCTAACGATTTACCTCACAACCAAAGTTGTGAATGTCTGATGCTAGAGTTTCTCCGATCAATGCAACCTGCCTGGATTACTCACTAGAAAGTGCATCTCGCACTTTTGAAAAAAGATTTCCTTAGATGGGCATAAGTGGGAATTGTAAAGATTTATAATTTTTTATTAATTCGTATTTCGTACCATTCGTATTTATTACGTCCGTAGTTATTACGACCGTATTTATTACCTACGTATTTTATACGAGCAGTATTTCACCACATTTTTTTAAACATACTTGGAGAATTTTATGAGCTTAATACTTAAAAACAATAATCTGGAATTGCAATTACCCCCAGAGGGACAACATTTAGCGAGATGTTATGGATTGATTGATATTGGCTTTCAAAAAAACAAAAACACAGGTAATTACGCCTCTAAAATTTTGATTGCTTGGGAGTTATGCCACGTACTCACCTCTGCAAATAAACCTTTCACTATCATGCAGACATATACTGCTCATCTAAATCAAACATCAAAATTAAAAGCATTATTGGAAGCATGGCGAGGAAAAAAATTTACTGAAGAGGAATTACAGGAGTTTCACTTGGAAAATATGCTGGGAGAACCTTGCCATTTAACTGTCATTCATAAAAGACAAAAAGAAAATCAAAAATATCGAGCCATCGTCAACGATATTGAACCTTTATTTCCTGGGATGTCTTATCCCACCTTATATCATCTCCCACTTGTATTTGATTTAGATTATTACACTGAAGTGGATTATCTCTCGCTACCAGAAAAGATTCGCAAAAAAATAAATATCGCCGGAATTTAAAATGACAGCTACGTTAAATAAAACAAGTGACACTTTTTTAGATACAGAAAAAGACGTCGCAAACGTTGTCATTCAAGCGCGTCTTATTCGATTAAGAGACGCGCATATTTATGTAGGCATGGATAAAAATCGTTTCCATTTGGAAGTAAGACCATCGTTAATGGAAATTCCAATTGGCATCAAAGGAATAGCTTTTGATCGGCTTGATTTGGATGGCTGGGTAGAGCATTATAAGAAGTGTAATGGTCGTTCAGCCTCCAACCCTATAAGGAGGCAAGAATGGCAAGAAAACGTATGCCCGGACTTCGAAAAGTCGGCAACATCTGGCATGTTGAAAAGAAAATCAACGGCCGAAGACTTTGCGAAAGTACTGGAACAAACAACCTCGAAGAAGCACAAAAGTATTTAATTCGAAGGCTTGAAGGCATTCGACAGGCAACTGTCTATGGCGTCAGACCTAAACGAATTTTTCGAGATGCTGCAATTAAGTTTTTGCAGGAAAATCAGCATAAAAAAAGCATCAAAGATGATGCTGGTACATTGAAGATATTGGATCCTTTTATTGGTGAAATACCACTGGAAGCGATCCATATGGGATCTCTTCAACGCTACATCGACACCAGGCGAAAAGATAACGTCAAAAACCGAACCATTAATTATGGTCTTCAGGTAACACGACGTATATTAAACCTGGCTGCGGGAGAATGGATGGATGAGAATGGTCTTACCTGGTTAGTAGCCGCACCTAAAATTAAGCTACTTCCACAACACGACGCTCGCAAACCTTATCCCCTCGATTGGAGTGAACAAGATAGACTCTTCAACGTGTTAGCACCTCATCTGCGAGAGATGTCGTTATTTGCTGTCAACACTGGCTGCCGAAATAGAGAAATTTGTCGGTTACAGTGGGACTGGGAAGTAAAAGTACCGATACCCGAGCTTGATACCGTTTTTATTATTCCTGGCTCACATGCCAAAAACGGGGAAGATCGTGTGGTGGTACTGAACCAGGTTGCCCGAGAAGTAATAGAAAGGCAACGCGGCAAAGACACTAAGTTTGTGTTTACTTACAAAGGTAAACCGACTCTCAACATGCTGAATAATGGTTGGCGTAAGGCAAGAAAAAAATCAGGTTTAAGTGATATACGAGTACATGATCTCAAACATACTTTTGGCAGACGATTAAGATCTGCTGGCGTATCGTTTGAAGATCGGCAGGATTTACTCGGACATAAATCTGTGAGAATTACCACCCATTATTCTTCTGCTGAATTGACCAATCTGTGGAGTGCAGCAAATAAAGTTTGTGGCGAAGCAAGTACGCGCCCCGCCCTTACTTTAATGCGATCAGGATTGAAAATGGATCAAAATAATTACACAGGACACGAAAAAGTCACGAACTCGACTTTTTCCGCCTCGCCAATAATGACGTAACCTGTTGTTTTTATTGGTGCTGGCACCAAGAGTCGAACTCGGGACCTACTGATTACAAATCAGTTGCTCTACCAACTGAGCTATGCCAGCGTTATGAAATAGTACTTTTTTGTCGTCCCAGGCAAAACTGCTTGGGAGATAATGAAAACGCGGGCTATATTACGATGGCTTGCGGACAATGTAAAACAGAAATGTAAAACAGAAAGGATGCGTCCGAACAAAAATACGGGTTTGACAGCGGCTTTCCCTCATGGGTAGACTTTATATCAGTAGATTTTATATCAACAGATTTCAGCTGTTGAGATCTAATTAACCTTTTCAACCAACCTAAACTAACTTATACAGGTCCCTTATGAAACGTTTTCTACAAATTTTTTCAGTTATCTCTTTAATTGTTGCATTAGCTGCTTGTGCGCCAACCTACTCTTCCAGCAATTACAGTGGGAGCCAAGTCGGTGTAGCAAACAAAACAGTCTCCGGCGTTATCACAGGTAAGCGCCTCGTGAATATCGACAGCAACAGCAATGTGGGTGCTGTTGTGGGTGCAGTGGGTGGTGGTATTGCAGGCTCTGCTATTGGCGGTGGTACTCGCGCTAATTTACTCGGTGGTCTAGGCGGCGCAGTGATTGGCGGACTTGCAGGTAATGCTATTGAAAAAGGCGTGCGCAAAGCTCAAGGCTATGAATATATCATCCGCATCAGCAAAGGTAATAGCATCGCTGTGACGCAAGGGATAGATAGTAGTTTATCCATCGGTCAACGTGTGACTGTGATTTATGGGGATCCGGTGAGAGTGATTCCAGAGTAAAAATTGCATTGTTGGTGGGCACACATTTCCAAATACAGGAAATATTTTGCCCACCCTACAATTTTTTACAAAATCTCCTCAACAACACATACCCCACTACCCCTGATAAAAGAGATCCTGCCAACACACCAAATCTAACTAATGCCGCATAGTCACCCTGCTCTGGTGTAAACGCTAAATTCCCGATAAATAAGCTCATTGTAAAACCTACGCCACATACCATCCCCATAGCATACAGCGACGACCACGATCCACCTTGCGGCATAAATGCAACACCACATCGTATTGCTAACCAGGTGGCGACAAATACCCCCACTTGCTTGCCTATAAACAATCCCAACATAATACCTAACGGCACTGCACTGAATAACTCCCCAATATTCAATCCTGAAAATGAAACACCCGCATTTGCAAAACTAAACAAAGGTAATATGGCATAAGCAACCCAGGGATGCAGTCCAGATTCCAGGCGTCGTAGTGGAGATGCGCCGTTATTCTTTTCGTTCGTATTTAATGGAATCATCAATGCCAATATCACGCCTGCTAAAGTAGGATGTATGCCCGATTTTAGAAAAAATCCCCACATCACTATCCCTACCAAACAATAAACCCATAACGCATGCACACGCATGCGATTCAACGCAAATAACACACCCATACAACCCAATATCCCTATTAATGCAGGCCAAAACAAACCTGCTTGATAAAACAAAGCAATGATAATGATCGCGCCTAGATCATCAAAAATCGCCAGCGCCATGAGATAGAGTTTTAACGCATGTGGTACGCGATTTCCCAAAAGAGAAATAATACCCAATGCAAATGCAATATCGGTTGCGGTAGGAATTGCCCAGCCATGTATCGTTAAATGATCTCCAGCATTAAAAATCAAATACACGACAGCAGGCACAATCATGCCACCTAATGCTGCGATTGCAGGCAACATAATTTTACGAGGGGAATTTAATTCGCCTACACAAATTTCACGTTTGATTTCCAGACCTACCAATAGAAAAAAAATCGCCATCAACACATCGTTGATCCAGAAAATAGCAGGGGTTTTGATATGCCACTGATGGAAACTGAATATAAAAGGCTCATGAATGATAAGATGATAAAAGCTTTCCCAGGGAGAGTTGCTCCAGATAAGCGCGAGCATTGCTGTGGCAAATAATAAAATACCTGCGCTGGCTTCTAAGCGCATGAATTCTGCGATGACTTGCAGTGGTTTGGGGAGACGGCTTTGCGGTTTCATAAATAAGGCTTGTGATAAAGAAGAACCGCATTATTTCACGCCATCTCATCATTCCGCTAATATTTTCTCAATTTTTATGTTTTACTATCTTTAGATCTTCCATAAAAAACCATCATGAATTTAAATGAACTTTTCGACGTCATCGTTGTAGGCGGTGGCCATGCAGGTACAGAAGCTGCGTTAGCCGCTGCACGCGTGGGCGCTAAAACGCTATTACTCACGCACAATATCGAAACACTGGGGCAAATGTCTTGTAACCCTGCGATTGGTGGTATTGGTAAAGGACACCTGGTGAAAGAAATCGATGCGCTCGGTGGCGCGATGGCACAAGCCACTGATAGTGCAGGTATTCATTTTCGTATTTTAAATGGGAGCAAAGGTCCTGCCGTACGTGCCACACGCGCACAAGCTGATCGCGTGCTCTACAAACAAGCCATTCGACATATCCTAGAAAATCAGCCTAATTTAACGATTTTTCAACAAGCCGTAGATGATTTGATCGTCGTCAATAATCGTATTGCTGGCGTTGTCACTCAAATGGGTCTAGAAATCAAGGCTAAAACAGTTGTTTTGACAACAGGGACTTTTTTAGGTGGATATATTCACATCGGCTCATCTCATTATCAAGGCGGACGCGCTGGCGACCCACCCGCTAATGCACTCGCCAAGCGCTTACGTGAATTACCTTTCCGTGTAGCACGCTTAAAAACTGGCACACCCCCACGCATTGATGGACGCACCATTGATTATACGCAATTAGCAGAACAGCCGGGTGATTCCCCTACGCCTGTATTTTCTTTTCTCGGCAACGTCCAACAGCATCCCAAACAAATTTCTTGTTTTATTGCTTACACAAATCCAGACACACACGACATTATCAAAAACAGTTTAGATCGCTCGCCGTTGTATACCGGACAAATCGAAGGCATTGGCCCACGTTATTGTCCTTCTATTGAAGACAAAGTCGTACGCTTCGCCGATAAAACACGTCACCAGATTTTTGTGGAACCGGAAGGTTTAACCACACATGAAATTTACCCCAATGGCATTTCAACCAGCTTACCGTTTGATGTGCAGGTAGCCCTCGTACGCAGCATGGTGGGTTTTGAACACGCGCATATCACACGCCCGGGTTACGCGATCGAATATGATTTTTTTGATCCGCGAGATTTAACACCGTGGTTAGAAACTAAAGCGCTACCAGGTCTATTTTTTGCGGGACAAATTAACGGCACCACAGGATATGAAGAAGCCGCTGCGCAAGGTTTGATTGCAGGCTTGAATGCAGCGCTGCAAACACAACAACGTGAGCCGTGGTATCCGCGTCGTGATTCAGCGTACATGGGTGTGTTAATTGATGATCTCACTACATATGGCACCAAAGAACCCTATCGCATGTTCACCAGTCGTGCGGAATATCGCTTAACGCTCCGCGAAGACAATGCAGATTTACGTCTCACAGAAGCAGGTCGTGATTTAGGTTTAGTGGATGACACTCGCTGGCGTGCATTTTGTGAAAAACGCGAAGCCATTACACGTGAAAAACAACGGCTAGAAAATATTTGTATTCAGCCCTCTTCCCCTTGTGGTCAAAAAATTGCGGAAATTACAGGCAATCTGTTAGATAAAGAATATCGTGCGATTGAATTATTGCGACGACCTGAAATTCATCATGAGATGTTGTGGAACTTAGCCAGCGTTGCGAATGATGAAACACCTGTCAACGCACAAGTACGCGAACAAATAGAAATTCAGGTCAAATACGAAGGCTATATTCAACGACAAGCTTTAGAAATCGCACGCCAACAAAAGCATGAAGAAACCAGATTACCAGCAACATTTGATTATAACGAGATACCCGGGTTATCTGCAGAAGTACGACAAAAATTACAACAGCACACACCAGTGACAATTGGGCAGGCTTCTCGGATTCCAGGTATGACACCTGCTGCGATTTCTATTTTGTTGGTGTACTTAAAGCGTAGGGGGGATTAGGCGAATTTTGCCGTAATCCACCAACAAACACGTCATCCATTAATTAAACCTTGAAACCAATCCGAGGCGTAGGGTGGATTAGATACATGTTTTGTATCGTAATCCACCAGCAAACATCTCATCCATTAATTAAACCTTGAAACCAATCCGAGGCTTGAGTAGACTCTCAAAAAATCCACCATCTTATAAATATCCACCATGCTAACCTATATACTCCTCTGCGCACTTATCGCTATTATCATCCTCGGCATCATGCGCGCTGCCAGGCAAAATCGCTCTTCCGTTTCACGACGCCAAAAAGAGCCGTTCATGACTATCTCGCAAAACGAACAAGTAAGAGAAGGTATCGAAACCGTTGGCAAACCTCGCATTATCAGATTGGCTAACCAACAATCTGAATCAGAAACCACATCAAAAACCGCACAAACTGCTTCTCTTTCCCGAAAAAATCTCTCGGCATCACCTGCTTTTATCCGAAGCGAAAAATACACAGAAACACATAAACATCTACAGACAGCACAGGCAGGAATAGATCTACCTGATGAAGAAGATGAGCTTGAAGAAGAGATCATCGCTGTGAATCGTCCTGTAGTTTCTGATGCACCACCGCTTTTCGCTGCAAAACCCAAGCCTGCTCCCGCAGCAACACCAGAACCAGAACAAACACAGTCTGCGCCACCAGCAGTCATCGTGATGCACGTGATTGCGAATGCTGATCATCCCTACCGCGGTTATGAATTACTACAAGCCATGCTCACCGCAGGCTTACGTTTTGGTAAATGGAATATTTTCCATCGCCATAAAGAAATCAACGGACGCGGACCCATTTTATTCAGCCTGACCTCCAGTGTAGAACCCGGCACATTTGATCTGGCCAAAATTAGCAGCTTCTCTTCACCTGGCTTGACATTGTTTATGCGAGTTGCAGACGTAGAAGATCCCACACAAACACTTGAAAAACTAGTCAGCACGGCACAACAACTGGCTGAGGAATTGGGGGGAACCGTGTGTGATGAAAAACGGCAGCCATTGACGGAGCAGAAACTGGCTGTTTGGAGAAAAAACTTATAAAAAATTAAAAGATTTAACGCAAAGGCGCAAAGACGCGAAGACGCAAAAAGGCAAAGAAAAATCTTTTAAAAAGAAAATAAAACGCTTTTTTTGTTTTTTATATTTTTTGCGTCTTCGCGTCTTCGCGTCTTCGCGTCTTCGCGTCTTTGCGCCTTTGCGCCTTTGCGCCTTTGCGTTAAATCTTTTGACTTTTTCGCCTTTGCGTTAAATCTTTTATTCTTTCATGACCACCCTCTCCCGCATCCAACAACTCCACCAACTCATCGACGAGCACAACTATCGCTACTACATTCTCGACGACCCCAACGTCCCCGATGCTGAATACGATCGCTTAATGCGTGAATTACAAACGCTGGAAAAACAATATCCCGAATACATCACACCTGATTCCCCCACTCAACGAGTAGGCACTTCCCCACTCAAGGCTTTCACACAAGTCACGCATAACATCCCCATGCTATCGCTGGAAAATGTATTCAATGAAAATGATCTGATTGCATTTGATAAACGCATCAAACAACGACTCAAAATCGAGCAAGAAATAGAATCCCAAGAAATAGAATACGTAGGAGAACCTAAAATTGATGGCATCGCAGTCAGTTTATTATATGAAAATGGAAAACTAGTACGAGGCGCAACACGCGGGGATGGAAATACGGGTGAAAATATCACACAGAATTTACGGACGATTCCTACAATCCCACTACATTTAATCCCCTTTAGCCGTCATTGCGAGGAAGGAGCGTTTTTTGCGACTGACGAAGCAAACCAGGAAAAACCAAAAGCAAAATTCAAAAAATTTTCTTTTGATTTGTTAGTTAATAACTTTTCTGGATTGCCACGAAGTCCGCAAAAAACGCGTCCTTCTTGCAATGACAGCCAAGGGGAAACTTATCAGCCACCTAATATTTTGGAAGTAAGAGGCGAAGTCTATATGCCCCTTAGCGCATTCGCTGCTTACAACGCGCAACTTGAAAAATCAGGCGCCAAGCTATTTGCAAATCCACGCAATGCAGCAGCCGGCAGTTTGCGTCAACTCGATGCCACCATCACTGCACAACGACCATTAGCTTTTTTTGCCTATGCTGTAGGAAAAGTCACAGGCGGTGCATTACCTGATACTCATTATGAAATGCTACAAGCCTTAAAAAACTGGGGATTTCACATCAATCCAGAAATAAAAATCTTAAGAGGTGTTGATCAATGCTTGGCTTATCATCAACAACTCGCAGAAAAACGTGACTCACTCCCCTATGAAATCGATGGCGTCGTGTACAAAGTCAACAGCATCCCCCAACAACAAGCGCTCGGTTTTGTGTCGCGCGCACCACGCTGGGCCGTAGCGCATAAATTTCCCGCACGTGAAGAACTCACACAAGTTGAAGCGATTGAATTTCAAGTCGGGCGAACAGGCGCACTCACACCCGTCGCGCGATTAACCCCTGTATTTGTAGGCGGCGTCACCGTCAGCAATGCCACGTTACATAACATCGAAGAACTCATGCGTAAAGATGTACGCGTGGGTGATACCGTCATGATTCGCCGCGCAGGAGACGTGATTCCCTATGTGGTCTCCGTCTTACTCGATCGCAGACCTTGCAACACACACGTTGTTGCACTACCTAAACACTGCCCCGTCTGTCATGCCGAAGTCATCAAACCTGAAGGCGAAGTCGTCGCGCGCTGCACAGGTGGATTATTTTGTCCTGCGCAATTAAAAGAAACGGTGAAGCATTTTGCCTCCCGCCGCGCGATGGATATCGATGGCTTAGGTGATAAATTAGTCGAGCAATTTGTAGAAGAAAAATTAATTAACAATATTGCAGACGTGTATTTGCTCGAAAAAGAAAAGTTATTAAACCTAGAACGCATGGGAGAAAAATCAGTCGAGAATTTATTAAGCGCGATAGAAAAAAGTAAAGCCACGACATTATCCAGATTTTTATATGCGCTCGGTATTCGCGAAGTTGGGGACGCCACCGCCTTAACACTCGCACAACATTTTGGTTCGTTAGAAAATATCATACACGCAGATGAAACAGCATTAGAAGAAGTCGCAGATGTAGGCCCCATCGTGGCAGCCAATATTCAGGGATTTTTTCACGAAAAGCACAATCGCGCCTTAATTGAAAAATTGCAGCAATTAGGTGTGCATTGGCAAGAACATGAACCCGGTTTTCAACGCGCTCACCTGCCCTTCAAAAATCAAACCTTTGTATTAACAGGTACACTTGAAAGCATGACACGTGACGAAGCTAAAGCCGCATTGCAAGCGTTAGGCGCAAAAGTCGCAGGTAGCGTTTCTGCCAAAACAACTTATGTCATTGCAGGCAGTGACGCAGGATCAAAACTAGACAAAGCAAAAGCGTTAGGCGTAGAAGTGTTGGATGAAGCGGGGTTTAAAAAGTTGTTGGATGGCACATTATTGGCTAGCACATCAAGATCGTAAGCAGGGTTTTCCCTGGGAGCGCGGGCTGCCAGCCCGCCTAAAAAAATTACAACATTTTCAACAGCTTATAATCACAGTATAAAAATCGCGGGTATCAGATTATAAAAATCGCGGCTTTACAATTATACAAATCGCGGCCTTTTATCGGCATTGTGCTGTACACAGGAGAAATCGCAGGATCAATGGGAGATGGTTTATGGGCAGTACCGTTTGGGGAGTTATGGAAATAAATTTGTGAGTCAATTCGACCAAAAATATATTTTTTAAATTTAAGAAATCCTTAAGATTCCTAAATTATAGTTCCAACAGTTTTAACAAACCAACCCTACATTTTTACAAAACGAGGATATAAAAAATGAGCGCAAAATCCGAAAAAAGATATGAAACAAGCCGTACCCTCAAAGTAATTGAGCATGACGATTTGTTAGGTGATTGTCTATATGAAATATTTGAGTATTTGAGACACAATCCAAGCGCACGTGTGCTAGATATAGGTTGTGGAAATGGCGCTGCTCTTTCAGATTTAAAAAAGGACTTTCCAGAAGCTACCTGTGATGGCATAGATTCAAATCCACAAACACCCAAAAAAGGAATCAGAATTGCTCATAAACCTGCTGAAGACTTAGCAATTAAAAATCGATACGATATCATTTTTTCAACAGCCGTTCTTCCTTATGTTAAGGATAAAAGAAAAGCATTACAAAATATTGCAAGAGCATTAGCATTAGAATCAGATGCAAAAGCGTATATTCATTGTGATCCTTTTTATTTTGGCCCACACGGTGATCAAATATTTGAGGGTTCTGACATCGCTAAATGGCGTACAAACTCTGCAGGAAAATTATCAGTGATAGAAATTAGGGGTGGAGGCACTCCCGATCAAGTCAATAACCTTATGGCAGATTGGACAGCCTATAAATATCCTAATGAATTAAAAGTTGAGCAGTATGATGATCCAAAGAATCCACGTGGTCAGCAGAAACCCCAAATTCCTCTATGTTTTTCCCCAAAAAAAATAAAGGAACTCAAGTATGGCTTAGGAAAGCAGATTGGTACTGTAATCAACTGGGATCTAATGTCATTTGTCGATGTAGCAACCTATAACAAAGGTATATCTGAAGGAAGAATACGAGACTATCACCCTTTTATGTACGCTGCGATGGAAAGCATCTACTTTCGTGAAACTTCGTTAACTCGAGAGCAACTTATCTCCCAATTAATCAATGTAAGAAATTGGAGTCCTATATTAGTAGACCCCAACTGGCAAGCTGGACCTGGCTATAGATACATGGTGGGAGAATTACGCAAACAACTTCCAGGTATAGAGCAACCTGCTTACGCTGCAACACGAACTTCTTTAACTTCTTTATTCTCCAGCATAGTTGGTTCAGCTAGCAGCGCTCTAAGCAGAACATCAGCAGCTGCTCCTCCCGCAACACGAGCGCCATCATCCAGAGCCCATTCTTCTGGCGGTTTCATGGTAGCGGGTTCAGCACGCGAAGTCTTAATAGAAATGGGTAAACCAGGATCAGGCCGCATGGCATTAATCAATTCAAATACGTTACTTAAAGATTTTCCAGATGATGAAGATTTTTTAGATGGCGAAGTTTATTCAGATGACGAAGGTTTAAATGCTGGAGCACCTTTTTCAGCTTGTGGAGATTTTAACCACGGCGCAGCCGCACCAGCACCAAGAGGCAGAATAAAAAAATTACCAGATGATGCTGATGAAGTAGTGCAAGCAACAGACGCGACACAAGCAGTCAAAGCTCCTGCTGCACCAGAAACTCAATTAGCAGCAGAAGTAGAAGTAGCTGCTTCCCCTTTAGTAGGAGAATCTTTGAGACGTAGAGTCGGTTTCCAATATGCTGATGAACCTGGTGCAGGTTCGACACAAAGAAGAGAAGAACAACCTGATGACGTTGCTGCAGAAAGGCCTAAAAACTGTTGTGAAAAATTGAGAGAGGTTTGCAGCGTTATGTAAATAGCTCTATTTTTAAGGGTGCTCATTTAACATGGATGGGCACTTCTAAAAATTCGAAAATCAAAACCTTTTTGCGGGCAAGCTGCTCGCGCTCCCAGGGAAAATCTTTTTGCTGGCTGGCAGCCCGCGCCCCCAGGAAAAGCGTTATGCTCCCAGGAAAAATCGCCACATCCCACCCATAGCCAATCCCACATCTCAGTAGTATACTCCGCGCTTTCTAACCCACTACAAAGGATCAAACCTATGGCGCTTATCTCTCTTCGTCAACTCTTAGACCATGCCGCTGAGCACGGCTACGGCGTGCCGGCATTCAATGTGAACAATCTGGAACAAATGCGGGCGATCATGGAGGCAGCCGATGCCACCAACAGCCCCGTCATCGTGCAAGCTTCCGCAGGCGCTCGTAAATATGCAGGCCCCGCTTTCATCCGCCAGCTGATGATTGCCGCCGCTGAAGAATGGCCTCACCTCCCCTTATGTATGCATCAAGACCATGGCGCTTCCCCTGCGGTGTGTCAACGCTCTATCCAACTTGGGTTTACTTCTGTGATGATGGATGGCTCGCTCAAAGCAGATATGAAAACCCCCGCTCCTTATGAATACAATGTAGAAATCACCCGCAAAGCTGTTGAAATGGCGCATGATTGCGGCGTTTCTGTAGAAGGCGAACTGGGCTGTTTGGGTTCGCTTGAAACCAACCGCGCAGCCGATGAAGATGGCTCTGGCGCAGAAGGACATTTATCCCACGAACAGCTCTTAACTGATCCCAATGAAGCCGCTGAATTTGTCAAAGCCACTCATGTGGATGCATTGGCGATTGCGATTGGCACCAGCCACGGCGCATACAAATTTACCCGTCCGCCTACTGGGGACATTCTCGCCATCGATCGCATCAAAGCCATTCACGCACGTATTCCCGATACACATTTAGTCATGCACGGTTCGTCTTCTGTGCCGCAAGATTGGTTAGCGATCATCAATAAATTTGGTGGAAACATGGGTGAGACCTATGGCGTACCTGTGTCAGAAATTCAAGAAGGCATTCGTCATGGCGTACGTAAAATCAATATCGATACGGATTTGCGTATGGCATCGACTGGCGCGATTCGTCAATATTTAGCTGAACATCCCGCTGAATTTGATCCGCGTAAATATTTAGGCGAAGCCACTAAAGCCATGAATGGGATTTGCAAAGCGCGGTATGAAGAGTTTGGTACTGCAGGGCAAGCATCGAAAATTAAAGTGATCCCGTTAGAAAAAATGGCGATGCGATATGCGGCGGGGGAACTAAACCCAAGAGTTAAATAAAACCATGCCAACTAAAACTCGTTACAATCGTGCGAATTTTTTACTCAGCGCGCCTGCATTAGAAAGCCTGCCACCTGACACCGGCGCTGAAGTTGCCTTCATCGGCTGCTCCAACGTCGGTAAATCCAGCGCCATCAACACCATCACCGGTATCAACGGCCTGGCACGCAGCAGTAAAACGCCTGGCCGTACACAGATGCTGAATTTATTTCAACTAGACGATAGTAATCGCTTAGTAGACTTACCTGGTTACGGTTATGCCAAAGTGCCGCTGCAACTCAAAGAACGTTTTCAAGCACTGATTAATGATTACCTGGAAACGCGCGACTGCTTAAAAGGCCTGATTTTATTGATGGATATCCGTCATCCACTGAAAGATTCCGACGAACAACTTATTCGCTGGGCGTTGCATTGCGAAGTCCCGTTACATGTTTTATTAACCAAATCC
>Ga0206941_10057_pt1 | contig 29847 bp, 18 predicted proteins | sample Alteio_BWOrgHeat_9_FD_153251 | JGI IMG/M metagenome (GOLD analysis project Ga0206941, IMG submission 153251) | Enriched cells from forest soil in Barre Woods Harvard Forest LTER site, Petersham, Massachusetts, United States -... | ecosystem: Environmental > Terrestrial > Soil > Temperate forest >...
CATTCTTCTCCCTTCAGGATCGTTGTTTCCAGCGGCAAGACAAGCTGCGTTCGGTTGTCGGTCACACTCACTTTAGCTGCACTGGCACTACGACCAAGTCGTACGTAACATCGAGAACGAAACTCTGGCTCGGAACTTCGGCGTGGATATGCAGCGTGTGATTCCCCACGCTCAGCGGCTTGAGGAGCCCGTAGTAGCCATCATCAATGGATGGCGAATACACGCCCGCCGGAACGGAACCCGGTCCGCCACATCCGGAATTCCAGATGTTGTCAGCCGGAAGCGTGATTGCAAACACCTCAGACTTGATTCGCATCAGGTCTTTCACGGCTTTGCCATCGACCTTTACTGAAAGGTTTGTCGCGCCGTCGATATATGCCGCGGCCGGGGCACGCAACTCCGCGGCATCCATGGGTCCGCCCTGGCCGCAGATGTACGGTGTATTGAAGTTCACGTAGTTGATCACCGGAAAGAAGAGTGCTTCGCCGGCCGGAACCGTACACGTCCGTGTGGCCGTGCCTCCAAAGAACGCTCCTGTCAGGAACCACATGGGATCGCGCTGGCCCACCATGCAATATGCCCCGCCTGGGTCGAGCAGCGGGTTTACTGCTGGAGGGATCGAGTTGACGTATTGCCACCATTGGGCAGTGGTGCTCGCCAGCAGGTCTTCTTGTTCCTGCGCGAGAGCAGAAGTGCTTCCACAAACGATTCCGACTGCGAGGACAAGGCTCGCCGTCACATTCTTCAGTAATGTCATGGTTCCTCCTACGGTTAGAGTCGAGATTGAATACCGGCCTCGGAAACCTGCGGGTTCGTCGTCGGCCGTTCGGCAAAACAAACTGCAGCGTTCGGGCATCCCGTCTATTCCGAACAACTATTGTCGTCCGTGTGATCCTGCAGCCACTGGAGAATCCTGCTCCACACCACATCCTGAGCGTTGTCGGCGCTCATCAAGTCGAAATGCCCGAAATCGAGCTCCGCCTGATCGGGCGGGTAAAAACTCACTACATAGTGCTGGATGTCCTGGCTGCCAAGCTGCGTCAGAGTGTACAGTCCGAGGTTTCCTTCGGCACCCGCTGCGCCAACGTAAAATACGGGAGCCTTAACGAGACGAAGACTATCCGAATAGTTCGGATTGGCATCACCGCATGTGACTCCTTCCAACTCTGCCTCCTCCAGGATCGGCTGATAGGGCGTTGTAGATGCCAAGCCCTTGTTCCAGGTCGAAACGCGAGTGTATTGAAGCCCAACCGGAATGCTGTTGATTCCACCTGGTCCGAATACCCCCGATACATAGTGCGCGGAAGGAGGGATGACCAGGCCCAATAGCCATGGAGCCGCACCGAGGACAAGGGATGATTGAAGATTCGTGTAGGGCGGAAAGACAGGGGAAAGACCGTTTGGGTCGGTCTGCGCCAAGTTCCCAATGATTTCGAAGTACGAGCCAGAATCGTCATCATAAAACCCCTGGCCCCAGTACCCACGAAAGATTGCCTCAGAGGCACAAACTGCAGACTGGAACGAAGGATCGTTGGTGAGGAACGCCAGGTCCATCGGGATGAACGCTCTTACCTGGCGCGTCCGGCACGGCCTTTTCGCTTCCTGGTTGAGCAGTGCGAAACCGGTGCCTCCGGAAGAACTAAATCCCAGAAGGGGAAAACGACCGCCGTCGCTCCCAGTTGCGGCACGAATGATTCGCGCGAGCAGGATGGCGGCTTCCAGGTCATCGACGTCTCGCTGCAAACCCCAGTTCTGCATGAAGGTGAAATCGGTTTCGGAGAGCGGCACGAGCGCCCATCCATAGTCGATTCCCCATACGTCGATCCCATTGCTCGCCAGATAAACGGCAATCGAGTGAGACGGCTCGGCAGAGTTCATGAAATCCGTATCAAAACTGCCTTCAGATCCATGCGCCAGGAACACCGCATTGTGGCGCACGAGCGGCCTGCCATTCTGCACGCGCACGATCCGATGCACACCGATTGTGTGATAGGGACCGGTTCCAGTGGGCAGGATGTAGTTGTACTCATAGACATCACCGGTGATTTGCTGCACGGAGGGCGCGGTCAAGTTGGCAGACGTAGCTGGTAGTGCTGCCGCAGGCGATCGCGGCTTCTCAACTCCATGAACGACCGGGGAGTCCGGCAGGTTCAGCTTCGGCCCGCGCCGCATTTGGGCAAAGCCAGATCGGACACTCAGCGCGTACAAGCCGAAGATGAACAAGTAGATACAGTACCGCTGTAAGCGGCAGGCGGGTTCGCGAGCAGCCATTTCGGACCTCCATTCCCAGCACCTAATAGCTAAAAGGGAATTTCGAGGAAAAATGGTTCACGCGGAGTGCGAATGCGAATTATTTTAGGAAGCCTCTGCAATCGGAGGAAGAGGCCACACGTTTGGTAAGACCGGCACCGATGTCCGGAGTTGAGAAAGGATGGGAATACGATGTACTTCGACGCAAGTACTGTGGTTCCCGATGACGATGAGGAAACGGAACGAGCAGAGCCCTGCTATTTCACATTTTCGAGGAGAACGAGGTCGACAAGGTTATTGCCTCGAGAGACGACGAAGCGATCATCACGCGATACGTCGAAAGATTTGATTCTATCGGACCGAAAGCCAGTCAGTTTCGTTGGTTTTCCTCCATCCAGGTGGACCGACCACAGATTCCCCACTCCATTCTCGTTTTTCGAGTAAACAATTGACTTGCCGTCCGGGGACCATCTGAAAACGAGCACGTCACTGACTGGAACGGGCATTGTCAATTTCTTTAGAGGTCCGCCAGTCATTGGTATAATCGCCCATTCGATGGGATCGCCCGAAGCATCGGAGATTTGGAAGAGTACGGAACTTCCATCGGGAGATATCGTTGGCGATATAACGTGTGACCCATCGAATCTGTACAGTTCACTTGATTGTCCTGACTTGAGGGATCGCCACATGAGGTGATCTCGGTTAGTGGACTGCTCCCATTGATTATAAACAAGTATGGAACCGTCGCTCGTACAACTTGAATAGTCGTCTGCTGGACCATCCGTGAGCTGTATTGTTTCTCCCGTGGTGGTATTCGTACCTGCTATATGACGTCCGGCCGTATTACCGGTTGCCATGTATACGATCCGTTCTGGGCCGCAAGCAGCTAGGTGCCGGTAGATCGGTGAATACGAGCGGAGCTTGCTTGGAGGGGAGGCATCGTCATCATGCGCAAACATTTCTTCAATGCTGCTGGACACGATCCTATTCCCGACCCAAGAGACGCTGTCATCGCCTTCACCCCGCGCAGAAGTAAGTGACCGCCATTGTCCGGCACGATCTGTAATCCAGAGACTCCATGCTCGCGTTTGCGTCGCTGCAAGCAGGCTACTATCTTTTGTAGCCGAAAGGCTCCACTGCCAATAATGCGTCGAATTGGAAGTAAGTGGCCTGTGGGCGCCTGTTCGAGCATCAATTGCCCAGATCTGAAAGATCGTTCCGCCCCTCTCGATCGCCGGCGCATATACCTCTCGGTCGTCGGCGCTCCAGGCAGGTTGACCGATTGCGCCCCAACCCACTACTGTCAGATCCTTGATTTCGCTGGATGTCACATCAACCCTGACAAGACCCATATCATCGTTACCGTCCGCAACGGCAGCTATCGTGTTCATTGAATGTGACCATTCGATGTAATCGAACTCATTGGCGATGGCACGTTTGGCGAGTGTATGGCGTTTACCACTTGAGGAATCGATGGCGATAATCGAGGATTCGGTGGCAGAATTTGAGATATACGCGATCTGCTTGCCGTCCGGCGAAACGGTTACGCTGGCCCCGCTCGCGTCGGTGGCCAACGGGGTCGCCGGGCCGCCCAGCGTGGCAATCTTATAGACGCCGGCTTTGTCCGGATCGTCTACCTTCGATTGGGGAAGAAAATAAACATAATTGTCGTCTGGAGAGAAATGGAGAGACTTGATACGCAAAGGTGAGCCCTCGAGAAGTTGAACATCGCGGTCGGTGGCAACTTGCAAAAGGCGCAACTCATCCTTCCCGAGATCTCGCCTGAAATATGCAACGTAACGACCGTCAAGGCTTATTGCGCCCCCGACGGCCTTCCCACTTTGGGTCAGCGTATGGACAGTCATCAGTGAGGAGGTTTGTCGTCGTTGGAGTAGGTCAGGATTACGCAGATAGAACCAGACTGCAAGCCCCACCATGACGAAAACGCCGCCCGCGCCTGCGATCAGCAATTTCTTCCTTGAACCGCCGGGTTTTGCAAAATCAGCAGACCGAGGATTTGAAATCGCACTCGGAGCAGTTGCACTGATCTTGCCTGAAGTTGTGTCACGTTTGAGGCGATTCAGGTCGGCCCGCAGATCAGCGGCACTCTGGTATCGCAGATCGCGGTCCTTTTCCAGAGCCTTGCCAATGATCTGGTCCAGGCGCTCAGGAAGCGAGGGCACCATCTGGGATGGTGACGAAGGTGTTTCGTTCAGAATGGCCCTATGCACCTTGGCCGTTGTCTTGCCGGGAAAAGCCATCTTCCCTGTAGCCATCTCGTATAGGACAGCGCCGAAGGAGAAGATATCCGTCCGGCCATCCAGGTCCTCGCCTCGGGCCTGTTCCGGGGACATATAGGGAGCCGTGCCCATGGCTACGCCGGGAGTCGTGAGTAATTTCTCGCTGGTTGCCGTTTCCACCGACGTGTCTACCTCAGGCTCCGGCTCGTCAAGCTTTGCCAGGCCGAAGTCGAGCACCTTGGCCTCGCCGTGACTGGTGAGGAAGACGTTCGCCGGCTTGAGGTCGCTTTGCACGATGCCCTTTCGATGTGCAGCATCGAGCGCGTCGGCAACCTCGGCGCCGTAGCGCAGCGTTTGCTCCAGAGGCAGCCGGCCCTTCTGCAACCGCTTTGCCAGTGTGTCGCCTTCCAGGTACTCCATCACCAGGAAATACGCTCCGTCCTGGTGCCCTACGTCGTATAACGTACAGATGTTGGGATGCTGCAGTGCCGAAATCGCCTTGGCCTCGCGCTCGAATCGCTGCTGACGAAATGGGTCGGATGCCAGCGCCCGCGGGATCACCTTGATGGCGACGATGCGATTGAGCCGCGTATCGCGGGCACGATACACCTCGCCCATGCCTCCGGCACCCAGCAGAGCCTGAATCTCGTGCGGACCGAGTCGGGTTCCCGCCGGCAGCATGGTGGTACCCGTGGCAGTCGACGCAGTCAGCGCGACTTGTTGTGCGGCGGGAGACTCCAGAAAGTCGGGATCGAGCTTGCCGTCGATGGAAAGGTACTCATCGACGTCCTTGCGCAGCGACGGATCGGAGGCGCATTCGCGATCAAGAAACGCAGCGCGTTCATCCGGGCGCATCTCCATCGCGCTCTGCAGAATGCCCCGAACCATCTGCCAACGTTCCGGAGTCACGCTCCTTGCACCCCGTGAATGGCATCGAGTATAGACCAGCAGATTGAATCAAAACGAGTATTTTCCGCGAGCGAATCCCGATCGGAATTTCTGCTCGCCCACTGCACGGGGGCTAAGACGGGACAGGCCGTCTCAGCCCGCCGTCGGTAAGCGTCAATGAACAGCCATCTTGAGTTGATCGGAGTTATTCCCGAGATGGGCATCGAGACTGCTGGTGGTCACCGTGGATTGGGTCAGCAGCGAGTCCCCGTGGTGGAATTGCGTGGCATCGCCGAGTGTTGCCGTGATCTGCACGGTGGCCGTCGATCCGGAAGCTAGGATTCCGAGGCTGCATTGCACGGTTGCATTGGGACCTGGTCCCAATTGAGCGACCTGGCAAGTTCCCTGGCTCGGTACGATCTGGGAAATGGCCGTGGGTGCGCCGGAAGTCAGATCGAGGGGCGCCGAACTAGCGAGCAGGATATCTCCGGCGCTCGTGGGGCCGTTGTTGGCAACCGTGACCTGATACACCACGGTTCCGGTTGCCGAAGCCGGCTGCACTACGGTCTCACCCTGAATGGCGACATCGGAGACGGGAGCGATGACCACGTCCACGCCGGTTGTGTCGTAGCCGTACCCGTTGATTCCGTAACCGAGGCTAAAGTCGATCGCGTCGCCGGCAGCGACGGCAAGATCGCCGGCGAAATGCTGCATCGGGCTTGGCCCCGAGCAGCCGCCCGTGAACGAATTCGGATAGAACCCCGGCGGAATCCCGCAGTACCCTATGACGTCTCCCCCGAAGAGCTTCTTGGTCGCGGTCGCCGTACGATGATAGACGGTCACATCCGTGGTGGTCGGTTGAGGATCCTCCCCCATGAAGGTGGCGTTCACGTGGTAGGTTCCTGCGCTGGGCGCGGTCCATCGAACGATGGCGTTCTCCCCATTGGGACCGGGGTGAAATGACAGTCCGCCCATGTAGGAGCAGCCGTAACAGAGGGTGTCGGCAGGGATGGTAATCCCGGCGTTATAGTTCATTTCCTGAGCACTATTGTGTTCCACCACCGGTGGAGTCGCTGCACAACAGTTTGCGGTCCAGACGTTCTCGGGGATGATTGTTATACCGTCCGCTGAGATGGGATAAAAGAAATTGGTGTACGGGAACAGATTGAACGCCGCGCCGCTGGTCTGCGACCATCCGTAGCTCCATTGCCCGTTGGGGTTGGTGGTGCTCGAGAAGTCATGGGCGGCATTGTAGATCTGACCGCCGGCATTTCTCGAAGCCGATAACGAAGTGAGCAGAAACACCGAATACATGACTGAAATTTGCAACCGCATTGGGAACCTCCTTGTTGACCATGGGGTTGGACACGATTATTCGTCCTTGCCGCTCGCCCAAAGCAAGCGAGAGCGCGACCTGGTTTGAGCGCGGAATACCCGGCCTCTGCCGGTTGGCGTGCGCCTGTATTCAAACCGGGAGATCGTGGCGGCCGAAGCCGGAGCATCCGTACTGATGAAAAGGAAATTGCCAGAAAAATTGGCTCATCAACCAGCGTTCGATGATTTCCCCATAACGTGAAACACAAGAACGCGAGCGGTAAAGATAAATTCCTAATGCCCTGAGCCAATTTGTCTCGGGATTTCCTCTTAGTGATTGAGGCGCATCTGGCTCAAAGAATTCCGAAGGAGATCACCCATGCGAAACAGGACAACTCTGATCTTTGCCCTTCCCGCGCTGCTGGTTGCGACCGCATGGCAGCAACTGGCTCTGGCCGCCAGCCAAATCACCACATTTGACCCTCCTGGGGCCGGTACCGCCTCCACCCAAGGTACTTTCCCACAGCAGGTTCTCAACTCGGGCGCCATCGTCGGATACTTCGTCGATGCGAACAATGTGGCTCATGGATTCATACGAAGTGCCCATGGTAAGTACACAACCATCAATGTGCCGGGAGCCGCGGGAACACAGGCCTTCGGCATCAATGACGAGGGGACAGTGGTCGGGTGGTCGTTCGAAGCGAATGGCGTGTATCACGGCTACCTGCGCGATGACTACGGCAACTTGACCACCTTCGACGTGCCCGGCGCGGGACCGTTCCAATCCGGGGGCGTTCCCTTTGCCGTCATCCCTCTTCCCCTGGCCATCAATCGCATTGGAACAGTCACCGGAAGCTACCTCGATGGGAATAGTCCGCCTATGTTTCATTGCTTCGTGCGTTCTCGGGATGGAAACATCACCAGCTTCGATCCGGTAGGCAGCGTGGCCACCATCGGAGATACGAATGGCATCAATCGGGCAGGCACAATCTCAGGGGGCTATCTTACAGCCGACGGCGTGACCCATGGCTTCGTGCGCGATCCCGAAGGCGCGATTACCAGCTTCGATGGGCCAGGAGCAGGGACGATCGCGGGCACCGGAAGTTACGCCAACATGATTAACGATGCAGGCACGATTCCCGGAGTCAGCGTAGATAACAACAGTGTGAACCACGGGTTCGTCCGCAGCAGCGATGGCACCTACGTCACTTTTGACGTGGCAGGTGCGGGGACGAAATTCGGCCAGGGTACCCTGGCCGAAGCCACCAACCTGGCAGGCATGACGGCGGGAACCTATTCCGATGCGAACGGCCTGAATCACGGGTTTGTTCGCTCCTCCCATGGGAAGATCACCACCTTCGACGTGCCGGGCGAAGGAACTGGCCCCGGTCAAGGTGTCCTCGCTGCTGGCGAGATCAACGGGGAGGGCGAAGTTGTGGGATGGTACTTGAATGCCAATGGCGCGAACCACGGCTTCATCTATCAAAGTGAGGACGACTGACGTTCAAGACATTTTCACCAACGACAGCCCTGCCTCCTGACGGACTGTCCTGCTGTCGTTCTGGCCGTAGTTCGCCGCGAACTACGGCCAACGGACAGTCAGGGCATAGATTTGCTCAGGGTCGATATCGCGCGTCAAGGTCGGAGAGCCGTCCGGTGCGACCCGGAGTTGAGGGTTTCCGAAATTCAAGATCCGGTTAAAGTCTTTCAGGCTCGTGATGGTCTCTACATGGCGGTCAGCGACTCGGACGCGCTGGATACTCGGCTCCGGACCTCCAGCAGCATACAATACATACTTCCCATCCGGAGAATTGATCCAATTCGCGAACTCAAACCCACCATCAACAAGGTCATTCCATCTCTTCGCTCTCAAATCGAAGGTTACTAGTTTTTTCTGTCCGATAGCGGCCGCTCCAAGCGTTTCCTGATCGAGCCAAAAGGCACCTATCTTATCCTTTGAAGAATCAACCTGGGACTTCTTTCCAACGCCCACTTCCACGCTCCACAACCCATCGTAGCTGCCGTCTTTAGCTTCAGCGCTGGTGATTATGAATCGTCCATCGGGTGACCATCTCGCGCTGCCTCCTTTCTCAACAATCGTCTTTGGGGGGCCACCATTCAGATCGACTACGCAAAGTGAGTTGTCAGTCATGTTGTCAAAGAGGATCCTCGTTCCGTCTGGAGAGATGAACGGTTCGAATATTTCCATTGGAGGAAATGTCAGTTGCATGCGCTCAGATCCATCGCTGTGGCTGCGCCACAACGTGTGATCCGGGTAGGAGGCATAGGCGACCCATTTCCCGTCATTCGAGTAGGTCACGTCCGTGGCAGAGATTCCCGAAAGCAGCGGCACGAACTGATGGGATTTGATATCGTATCGAACCGCCTCGCCACGCCTCTTTGATGCAACAGCAAATATCTGCTTTCCGTCGCGGCTCGCGATTGCTCCGTCTGAGTAGGACAGAGGTCCGTTTGTCAGACGAACGGGCTCCTTCGAGCCGCGAAAGAGCCCGCCCTTTAAGGGAAGCGCCCAGATATCCCACCTCGACTCCGTTCTTGCGCTGTATAGGAGATACTTTCCTTCCGAACCCCACGAAAAGCAGCACTCATCCGGGTTGGCTTTCCGGATTGTGCGAAGTCTAGTTCCGTCATTGGCGATTTCAACAGTATCTAACCCGTTTGCATTTCCGCTTGTGTCCATGCGAAGAAGTATTTTCGTGCCGTCAGGTGAAACTTTTGTAGACATTACTGTGCCGGGTAACGAGGCGAGCCTGCGCGTATTAGATCCATCACTCTCGGCAACAAGAACCTCTTTGCCGGCAGCGAAGACGACCTGGCGATTTGGAGAGACATCCGCAGTGCTTACATCTAAATTTTGCAGTGTGGCACCACCGAGACGGCGTAACTCGCCTGCGGGAAGTGGAATCCACCAGAGAGAATTGGATGCCGTCCCACCAAAGGTTAAGGCGAGAAGCGCGGATCCATCATTTGTTAGTCCTTGAACACCGGGGGCAACTAAAGTGTTCGTTTCAATTTGAACCGTTGGGCCGCCTGCAATGGATACCTGCGCAATCTTCACAACGCCTAAGGCAAACTCGTTGAAATACACCCGCGATCCGTCAGTGTATAAGTTCCACTTAGACTCAGAAGCCCCTGTGAGTTGCGGGATCGTGAGTTGAAAGACGGACTCCACCACCGGAACCGACGGCTGAATCCGCCACCATGCGACCAAGAGCACTATGAGTGCGAACAGAACTCCTGCGGCTGCCCACAGCCAACGCAGGCGGGAGCGTTGAGCAATGGCAACAGCCGGGCCGCTCCCCGATTCCGACAACGCCTCCAGCGCAAACGCCAGATCGGACGCGGACTGGAACCGTCGCTCAGGCTGTTTCTCCAGGCAGCGCTGGGTCACCCTCTGCATTCCCGGAGAGATGTTTTTTCCGCTTTGCGAGAGCGCCGGTGGATCCTCGTTCAAAATCGCCGTCATGGTCTCGGCCGCGGTTGGTTTTGCAAAGGCCAGCCAGCCGGTCAACATTTCGTAGAGCACGGCGCCAAAGGCAAATATGTCCGAACGATGATCGATCCGGCTGCCGCGTACCTGTTCGGGAGACATGTACGCGGTTGTACCCAGAACCAGGCCGGGTTCGGTCCGTTGAGCCACAAGGGATTTGGTCTCTTCATCTCCCCCGCCGCGGTCAGGCCGGTGGTCCACGAGTTTGGCAAGTCCGAAGTCGAGGATCTTAATGCGACCATCCTTCGTCACAAAGATGTTCTCCGGCTTGAGGTCTCGATGGATGATCCCCCTCTCGTGGGCAGCGGCGAGCCCGCGGGAAATCTGCACGGCGTAGTCTGTCGCGGTGCGGACCGGCAGTGGTCCCAACCGAAGCCGCTCACGTAGGCTATCTCCCTGCAGCAACTCGGCCACGATATAGAAGGTGCTTTCGTGCTGGCCTACCTGATAAATCGTAAGGATATTCGGATGATTCAGGGCCGCGGTAGCCTCGGCTTCCTGCTTGAATCTGTGGAGCCGTGCTGGATCGGAGGCGAAGTAAGAGGGAATGATCTTGATTGCCACTTCGCGCTTGAGCTGCAGGTCGCGGGCCCGGTAAACCTGGCCCATTCCGCCCGCGCCGAGCAGAGCACGCAGCTCGTAATTGCCAAGCCGGGTGCCAGCGGCCAGTATGCTGGCACTTGCCAAAGATCGGCCCGGCAGTTCCACCTGTGCGGCAGCCGGAGACTCGAGGAAGTCGGGATCGAGTTTGCCTTCGATGGAAAGCATCTCGTCGACGTCCTTGCGCAGGGACGGATCAGAAGCACATTCGCGATTTAGAAACGCATCGCGCTCCGCCGGGCGCAATTCCATCGCGCTTTGCAGGATGTCGCGAACCATCTGCCAGCGCTCCGGAGTCATGCGCGAGCCTCTCCGTTGAGCTGCTGGTACAGCCAGATGCGCGCGGTCGACCAGTGCCGCTTCACCGTTGCGGGTGAAATGCCGAGGACCTCGGCCGTCTCTTCAATTGAAAATCCGCCAAAGAAGCGTAGCTCAACAATACGGCCTTGCTCCGCATCCAAATGCGAGAGCTCGGTCAATGCACGATCCAGATCCAGCAGATCCACGGGCTGGCCCTTCATCACGGCATGAACGTCCTCGAGGGTACAGTTTTTGACCCCGCCGCCTCTCTTCGCCGCTCGCTTATCTCGCTCGTAGCCGACGAGGATCTGACGCATGAGCAACGCACACACCGCGATGAAATGCGACTTGTTCTGAAATTGTCCGCGGAATTGATGCTGCAGTCGCATGTAGGCCTCGTGGACCAGGGCCGTAGTTTGTAGGGTGCGCGGCGATGGCGCCCGGCGCAGTTGCTGGCGGGCGACCCTGCGAAGTTCCTCATATATCAGCGGTATCAGCGGTATGAGTGCCCGAAGGGCCTTCCGGTCTCCCGCGCCCCACTTGGCCAGGAGTTCGTCAATTTCAGACTGTTCGGTTCGTGGCATCGGCCCTCCAACGGACTGGGGTCGCGACTGGAACTGCCTCGGAGAACGCGCTTTAGGGGACCATCGGTGCGTTTCGGACATGATATTTCTAAAAATGTCAGTTTTGTAAGATATTTTCTCTCCCGCATCATGATTTGAGTATCTCTGGGCGAGTCTGATTGGGTAATCTGACTTTTCCGTGGCAGGATCTCGTCAAAGGGAAACCCATCGTCAGGCAGTCCGAACGGGTCGCGCGAGATTTGGACTGAACCGCATGACGAGTTTCACGACCACCTCCCAGTACATCATCAGATCTTCGGGGGATCGTCGCTCCCTCCATGTCACTTTCTCCCAGGGTTAGACGCTTTCATTAGCGGTGAGCCGATTTGCGCCTGAATTTCATATTCAGAATTAGACGTGGATCGATTCTTTCCGCCAACCCTCGCTCGCAGCACTTTCTGGCATGCGGGCTGATTTGGACAGGGTCCTCCCAGTGCAAAAACGTCAGCGCCGCGGAGGCTGTTCTGCCGTAGTGCAGCACCATGGTGAGCGAATGAGGCGGGCATGCAGCCGTAAGGTCCAGAACAATCGGCGGAATTCTAATCTGGCATAGGTCTGCGAATGCCGATTCATTCGCAGCACGAAATCTAAAGTTTGAGGGGGAATGTATGCAGATTCTTCAAATGCAAAGGGCGTCCGTTCGTCTCCAGTCCACCGCATTGTTTCTGTTCATGGCAGCGGTTACTTGGCCGCAATGTGGCGCTTTCGCGCAGACGTTCAAGTCCTTCGACTTCCCCGGCGCCGTCAACACGCAAGCTACCGCCGTCAACCCTTCGGGAGAGATCGTGGGGCGCTATTTCGACGCTGATGGGAGCCAACACGGATTTGTCTTCAGACACGGCATGTTTACCTCGATCGATTACCCTGGCGCCGTGCTTACGGACATAACGTGGGTGAACGCCCAAGGCGAAATTGTAGGCGCATATAACTTAGGCACCGGCAACCGCGGCTTTCTTCTCCATGCGGGGCAATTCACCACCATCGACTATGCTGGTTTAGCAAACAGCTATGCCACCGGCATCAGCCGCACAGGTGAAATCGTCGGAGTGGGAAGTGACAACGCCGGCAATTTCATTGGTTTCTTGGTGAAAAACGGTAAGTTCTCGCCAGTCGCTCTTCCCGGCGCTGCCATCGTCTTTCAAGAACCGACGATGCTTGAGGATGGCCCGATTGTCGGCGGATATGTCGACAACCTTGGGACTCATGGCTATCTGCTCGTGGGGGCGAGTTTTCAAACCATCGACTGTCCCGGCGCAACCGGCGGCATCTATCTCAGCGCAATTGACGTGTTCGGCCGCATGGCGGGGGAAATGACCACGCCCGACGGCCACCAGCATGGGTTGCTGATCAACCGCGGCCAGTGCCTTGCAGTTGATTACCCCGATTCGGTCTCAACCTATGCAAACGGCATCAACCAGCAGGGCGATATCGTTGGGCGGTACACCGACACAGACGGCAAGACTCACGGATTCATCGCCAAGCACTTTGTCGAGTGATACTGCGGCTGGTGGCTCCGATTCGGCCTTTCTCCGCGATTCTGGGGCCAACAGCATTTTCACTGCGCATCGCGTCTGTCATGGTGATGCAGGGTTACAGGATAAGTAGGCTTGTTGTCTTGTAGAACGTACGGGGGGCGTTGGCATCTGCACCCCATCCTCTTCGTTGTGAGACCAGTGGCGACAGCGGTTTGTTGCCGCATTTCTCGTCTGTAGTTGTGGGTAGAGCGCAGGAGGTGATTCCGATGTTTCGAATGTCGATTCCGATGTTTCGGGTAGTTCCGATAAACAGAACGCGTGAGCGCCCGGTTAAGCGCATACGACCTTCGGAGGACAGCGGGGAGCGCATCGTGGAAGCCTACTTTGCGGTCCTAACGATTGTGATTCTGGGAATGATCATAGGCATCTTTGCTTATGCCGTCCTTTACGTGATTCCTGACTGGCAGAGACCCCATTCTCCAAGAAGCCAAAAGAATTTCCCGATCATTGAGTTTCGATCGAACTCATCTGAAGGCAGATAGCCAAATTGCAGAATCAGCTAGCGCACCTGATATTCACAATATCGGAGCCTTCCGCACGATTGGCTCGGTTCTTCCGGTACGGAATCTCAGGTGCTTCAGCGAGTGTCCTTCCGGGAGACTGAGTGCGATCGAGTTTCGCCGGCCTGACTTGGATGCTAGACTGTTTTACCTATTTACCAGGGAAAGGGGAGGCCCGATGAGAATATGTCGGACATTCTCATGTGCATTTACCGTGTGGATGGGTATCATCGCCGGCCAGGCGATTCAAGCCGCTTCGGCACAACGAGGTTGGGGTCCATCCGATATAGTTGGGGCTCCTATGGATTCCCAGGTTGCGGATACAAAAGAAAAGCCAGAAGTCTCCGCTGCGATGGATCTGATCTGGGCCTTTAAGATCCCTATGCGCGACGGCGTCCGGCTCAACGGCACGGTGTTCAAGCCATCCGGGCAGAAAGAACCGTTGCCGGTGATCTTCACTCTCACGCCCTATATCGCGGACACCTACCAGGAGCGCGCTTCCTACTTCGCAAAACACGGGTATGTCTTTGTTTTGGTCGATGCCCGTGGACGCGGCAGCTCCGAGGGAGAATTCGACCCGTTCGCACAGGAGCCACACGACGGCTATGACATCGTTGAGTTTCTTGCCCGCCAGCCGTGGTCCAATGGAAAGGTGACGATGTGGGGCGGCTCGTACGCCGGTTACGACCAATGGGCCACTCTCAAGGAGCTCCCTCCGCACCTGGCAACGATAGTGCCCGTGGCTTCAGCACACGCCGGCGTGGACTTCCCGTTTTATAAAGGCATATGGTCGACCTACGTCATGCAGTGGCTCACGCTCACGAGCGACCGCACGCCCAATCAGAACCTGTTTGGCGAGAGTTCGTTCTGGCTCGAAAAGAACCAGGAATGGTACCTCGCGCGGCAGCCTTTCACGGCGCTTGATCAGGTTGTTGGTAACACCAGTACCGTATTTCAGAAATGGATGCATCACGGGACGAACGACAGTTATTGGCAGGCGATGAACCCTACGCCCGAGCAGTACTCGAAGATGAAGGTGCCCATCCTGACAATCACCGGCGATTACGACGGCGATCAGCCTGGCGCGCTGTCCTACTATCGTGAACACATGAAGTTCGGAGATCCGGAAACCAAGTCGAAGCATTACCTGATCATCGGTCCCTGGGATCATCCGGGCACGCGCACGCCGAAAAAGGATGTCGCCGGCTTGACGTTCGGGGAGGCGAGCCTGATGGACATGAATGATCTTCATCGGCAGTGGTACGATTGGACGCTGAAAAGTGGCCCAAAGCCCGAATTCCTCAAGAAACGGGTCGCGTATTACGTTGTTGGGCCGGGTGCGGAAAACTGGAAATACGCCGACGAACTCGACTCCATCGCGAGCAATCGCCGTAAACTTTACCTCAGTTCGCGAGGTGGAAGCGCCAATGATGCATTTCAGTCGGGAACGATGTGCGATCAGCCTGACCATTCCGATCCCGACAAGTTCATCTACGATCCTGCTGACCTCCGTCCTGCCGAACTGGAGAAAGAAGATATTCCCAAATATCTCACTGACGAACGTTTTGCCCTGAATCTTTTCGGAAATGGCGCGGTCTACCATAGCGCCCCATTTGCCGAGTCGACTGAAATCTCCGGGAACGTAAAGTTAAGCGTCTGGATGGCCATGGACGTTCCCGACACGGATTTCTCTGTGACACTCTACGAGATCCTGCCTGACGGCGCGAGCGTGCAGTTAACCGGCGATGCCATGCGTGCGCGGTATCGCGAATCCCCCGTTCAATCAAAACTAGTGACGCCCGGCCAAATCGTACGTTATGACTTCGAGGGTTTCACGTGGTTTTCGCGGCGTGTCTCAAAGGGCAGCCGGCTGCGCCTGGTGTTGAACTGCATCAACAGCAGTTCCTCGGAGAAGAATTACAACTCAGGCGGAGACGTAGAGAGCGAATCAGGAAAGGATGCACGCGTGGCACATGTGATCGTTTACCACGATGCTGAGCATCCGAGCGCGCTGGAGATTCCTGTGGTCGATTTACATTGATCCTCACTTTTTGTACAGTTATCGGCTTTTATCCTGACGGATGGCCACCCAAGTTCCGATTAGTCGCTTAAGTAATGGCCTGGCCCAGGCACAGCGAGAGATGCTCCGCAGGTACATGTCCTCTTTATCCGCCTTCATTAACGTTCTTCGATGCAAGGAGGACTATGCAAATCAACGGTCTCTGCTTTGCCGTGCTCTGCCTGCTGGGGTTTGGCGCGTCATTACCGGGCGCGGCTCAAACGAAGCTTCTTCGGTACCCCGACGTTCACGGGGACAAGGTGGTCTTTACCTATGCCGGAGATTTATGGACTGCTTCTACCTCGGGCGGGATGGCAGTCCGCCTCACTTCGCACCCCGGTATGGAATTATTTGCGAAGTTTTCGCCCGACGGCAAGTGGATCGCCTTCACCGGCCAGTATGACGGTGACGAGCAGGTGTACGTGATTCCGGCGATTGGAGGCGTTCCCAGGCAACTAACCTTCTACCCTTCCCGCGGCCCCTTGCCGGATCGCTGGGGGTATGACAACCAGGTATACGGATGGACCCGCGACGGCAAGGCAGTCATATTCCGGTCGATGCGAGAGTACTTTGCTCCGGCTGATTCCCGGTTGTACACAGTGTCGATCGAGGGAGGCCTGCCAGTTCCTTTGCCCATGCCGAAATCAGGTGCTGGCGACATCTCTCCCGACGGCAAGAGAGTCGTCTATTCACCCCTGTTCCGCGATTTTCGCACCTGGAAGCGCTACGCGGGCGGGTGGGCTCAGCAGTTGTACATCTTCGATCTTGGCAGCCACTCCGCTGAGAAGATCACCGTTGATTCTCGCTGCCATCGCGACCCTATGTGGATCGGCGAAAAGATATACTTCGCGTCGGACAAGGACGATACTCTCAATCTCTACTCATATGATCCAAAGACAAAACAAACCCAACAGATAACGCACAGTACAAAGTGGGATCTACGCTGGCCCAGCACCGATCACGACACGAAGATCGTGTATGAGATGGCTGGCGAGTTGAACATCCTTGACATTGCGACTGGCAATTCCACCCATCTCTCGATTCAAGTCCCCGGCGATCAACTCGCGACCCGGCCTTCGCGGATTTCGGCGGCGGAACATATCGAATCGATGGAACTGAGCCCCAAAGGAGAACGCGCGCTGATGGTGGCGCGTGGCGATGTCTACACTCTGCCGATCGAGAAAGGCGCGACCCGCAACTTGACCAATACTTCCAACGCCCACGAGCGGTTTGCGCGCTGGTCTCCGGATGGGGCCCGCATCGCCTACATTTCAGACGCGGACGGCGAAGACGAACTGTACCTGATCAACCAGGACGGATTGAGCAAACCGGAGCAACTCACGCACGGGCTGCATGCAATGTTGTACCAACTCAGTTGGGCGCCTGACGGCAAGCGGATCGCCTTTGGCGACAAGGATGGCAAACTCTTTGTCGTCACGTTGGACGACAAGAAGGTCATACAGATTGCGCAGAACCCGAGCGGACGGGTTTCCTCCTATCCATGGTCCGCCGACGGAGGGTATCTGGCCTTTACGATGGATGAACCAACGGAGTTCTCCTGTATTTACATCTGGAGTGCGGCCGATGGACAGGTGCATCGGGTCACGGATCCCATGCACGATTCCCAATCACCGGCCTGGGATGCCGAGGGGAATTACCTCTACTACATCGGCGTCCGCGAATATTACCCGCTGCTCAGCGACATCGAAGAGAACTTTTCTACCACCCGGGGGAGTTCACTGCTGGCGGTAGCTCTGCGCCGGGACGTTAAGAATCCCTTCCCGGCAGAGAGCGATGAGGTGACCGTCGGCCCGCTGGGCGAAGGTGAAAAGAAGCCCGAAAAGAAGGAACAGAACAAAGAGAAGGAAACCAAGAAAGAATACATACACATCGATTTCGAAGACTTGGAAGGTCGAGTTGCTCGCGTTCCGCTTGAGGGCGACAACTACGCCGATCTCACCGTGACCAAGGACTATTTGGTGTATGCAAAAAAAGGGAGCGACTATTACGGCCGCGATTCGTATCCATCTAACTCGCTCGTGATTTATTCTCTCAAGGATCGCAAAGAGACTACCCTGGCCGAAAAGATGGATGGGTTTGTGGTTTCGCGCGATGGAAGCAAGGTGCTCGTGCGCGATGGGCAGAATTTCAAGTTCTTCGAGGTGAAGCCCGAAGGCAAGGCGGGCGTGAAGACCCTGTCTACGGCGGGGCTGATGGCCGACCGCGATCCACGCCAGGAGTGGCGAGAGGTTTTCAATGAGGTCTGGCGGCGGTATCGTGATTTCTATTATGCCAAGAACATGAACGGCTACGACTGGCAGGCGCTGCGGGACCAATATCTGCCGCTGCTCGATCACGTGGCCAGCCGCTCCGATCTCAATTATGTCCTGGGAGAAATGGTCGCGGAACTGAGCACATCTCACAGCTATATCTCAGGGGGCGATTTTGAACTGCCGAAGCGTATTCCTGTGGCGCTCATGGGGGCGCAACTGGAACTCGACCCTACCGCTGGACGCTACCGGATTAGGAAGATCTACCGCGGACAGAATGATGAGGAGATCTATCGTTCTCCCCTCACCGAAGTCGGTGTGGATGTCAAGGAGGGCGACTATGTTCTTGCCATCGATGGCCATGATCTGGCTGCGACCGACAATCCCTACCAAGTGCTGCGAGGCAAAGCGGCTAACCCTGTACAGCTGAAAGTGAACTCGAAGCCCGCACAGGAAGGCGCGCGCATCACTTCGTTTCGTCCCATTATGACCGAGGCGCACCTGATCTATCTCGACTGGGCGACACGGAATCGTGAATTCGTTGGTAAAGCTACCGACGGCAAGGTGGGTTATATTCACCTGCCTGACATGGCTGAGAACGGGATTCGCGAGTTCATCAAGACCTTCTATCCCCAGCTTCGGAAACAGGCCATGATCGTGGATGATCGCGGAAACGGGGGTGGGAACATCTCGCAGATGTTGATCGAGCGCCTTAGTCTCAACGTGCTCGGAACGGACTTCGCGCGCGTTGACAAGTTCACGGAAACCTATCCCGAGAAGGCTTTCTATGGGCCAAAGGTGTGTCTCATAAACGAGACGTCGGGCTCGGACGGCGACATCTTTCCCCACATGTTCAGGCAGGCAGGCCTTGGCCCACTCATCGGAAAGCGTACCTGGGGCGGAGTGGTGGGCATTAATACAGAACACGGGCCGTTGCTGGACGGTGGGGAGGTGCTTGTGCCGGAATTTGCCACAGCGAGCATCGAAGGACAATACGTGATCGAGGGCCATGGAGTTGAGCCCGATATCGAGGTCGAGAACGATACCCAATCGGTGATCGACGGGAAGGATCCGCAGTTGGAGCGGGCCATTGCCGAGGTCTTGAAGGCGATGGGAAGCAATCCCAAAGTGTTGCCAGGCCGTCCGCCGGATCCGAACCATGCACCGAAACATTGAGCACGGTGCTCGTCAACCGGAACCAGAGGATGTCATATACGCTGTGCTGGGCATCGACGATGGGGCGCGCCGGTTCGATACGATCCATTACAGGTGCGCAGGTCCTTGGATTCATTTGACTGTAGTAGCGGATATTTCAACCTTGATCTGGTTCAGCAGTTCGCAGGCCAAACGGTAGTAGAGGGTTCTCGGGTGCGACATTCGTTTCAGCACACGGTTGACGCAAACGGCGCGAACCACGGCTTCATCTACGACACTGAGGATGAGTGACCTTCAAGACGATTCCACCAACTCAGGGCCTTGCCTCCTGACGGAGGCTCCTACTATTGTTCTGGCCGTGGTTTCGCCGCAAACTACGGCCAGCGGACATTCAGGGCGTAGACTTGCTGAGGGTCAACATCGCGCGTTAAGGTCGGAGAGCCGTCGGGGGCCACTCGGAGTTGGGGCAATCCAAAATTCATGACTCGAGGAAAGTCCTTCAGGCTGGTGATGGTCTCGACATGGCGGTCGGCGACTCGGATTCGCTGAACACTCGATTCTGGACCTCCGGCGGCGAAATAGACATACTTCCCATCGGGCGAATTGATCCAATTCTCGAAATCGCCCGCAACAAGATCGGTCCACTTCTTTGTTCTGAGATCGAATAGCAAGAGTTTCTTCAAGTTTTCGTCAGCTCCCAACGTCTCCTGATCAAGCCAAAAGGCCCCTCCCTTATCTTTCGAAGAAGGAACCTCGGACACCTTCCCCGTGCTAACTTCTACAATCCCCAGCGCAAGGTCGACGCCGTCAGAACGCTTGGTATCGAAGACCAAAGAGCGTCCGTCGGGTGACCATCGCGCACTGTCCCCTTTCTCGACAATCTTCTTCGGGGGGCCGCCTGTCATGTCGACGATACCGATTGAGTTATCTGACATGTTGTCGAAGACCACTTTTGTCCCGTCAGGGGAAATGAACGGTTCCCACACTTCCATTGGAGGAAACGTCAGTTGCATGCGTTCAGATCCATCGCTGCGGCTGCGCCACAGAGCATGGTCGGGGTAGGTCGAGAAGGCGACCCACTTTCCATCTTTCGAGTAGGTCGCGTCAGTCGCAGAGATCCCCGACAGGAGCGGCAAGAGCTGGTGCGATTCCATGTCGTATCGAACCAGTTCACCACGCTCCCTGGACGCAACGGCAAAGATCTGCCTACCGTCGCGGCTTAGGAGCGCTCCCTGCGAGTAAGACTGCGGCCCATTTGTGAGTCGAATCGGTTCCTTTGACCGGCGGAATAGCCCTCGCCGTAATGGGAACGCCCAGAGGTCCCATCTCGGCCCGGCCCTCGCGCTATAAAGCAAATACCTCCCATCCCAACCCCAGCTAAAGCAGCATTCGTCGGGACTGCCCTTGCGGATCTCTCGAAGACCAGAGCCGTCAGCGGTGATTTCCCAAGTGTCGTATTTGTTGTCACCTGTCGCGGCGACCGCGAGAAGAACACGCCCACCGTCCGGTGAAACCGCGATCACCCCGGTAACTTTGCCGGGAAATGAGACCAGTTTGCGCGGGTTGGAACCGTTATTCTCGGCGACCAGTACATCTTCTTGCCCGGCCGAAAGAACAAGGCGGCCATCTGGGAAGACATCTGCACTTTGCACAGCGGCGCTGCCAAGGCGGCGCGGCTCGCCCGCCGGGAGCGGAATCGACCAAAGGTGGCTGGAATTGTCGGCATCATAAATAAAGGCGAGAAGGGCAGAGCCATCGCGTGCCACTCCGGAGATATAGGGATCTGCAAGCTTGGTCTCTATCGGCACCATGGGGCCGCCGGTCACGGACACCTGTGCGATCTTCACGTTCCGCCACCCCTCATTGAAATAAATCCTCGCTCCATCAGTGAATAAATTGGACTTCGGGTGGGGGTTCCCGGTGAGTTGCGCGACGGACTCTACCACCGGAATCGCAGGCGGAATGCGCCACCAACCATAAAGGAGTACAGCGAGTGCTCCCAAAACTCCTGCCGCTGTCCACAGCCAACGCGGACGCGAGCGTTCAGCAACGGCAACAGCTGGGCCGCTTACCGATTCCGACAATGCCTCCAGCGCGAAAGCCAGGTCGGACGCGGACTGGAATCGCTGCTCCGGCTGCTTTTCGAGGCAACGTTGGATTAACCTCTGCATGCCCGGAGGGAGGTTTTGTCCGCTCTGCGAAAGCGCCGGCGGATCCTCATTCAAAATCGCCGTCATGGTCTCGGCCGCGGTTGGTTTTGCAAACGCCAGTCGGCCGGTCAGCATTTCGTAGAGCACGGCTCCAAAGGCAAATATGTCCGAACGATGATCGATCCGGCTGCCGCGTACCTGTTCGGGAGACATGTACGCAGTGGTGCCCAGCGCCAGGCCGGGCTCAGTCCATTGCGTGGTTCCGGACTTCGGTTTTTCCTCATCTGCCCGGTGGTCACGCCGGTGCTCGACCAGCTTGGCGAGACCGAAGTCGAGGATTTTGATGCGACCATCTTTGGTTACAAAGATGTTTTCCGGCTTGATGTCCCGATGGATGATGCCGCTTTCGTGGGCTGCGGCAAGCCCACGAGTGATCTGCACGCCATAGTCGGTGGCATTGCGGACCGGCAGCGGTCCCGTCCGTAGCCGCTCGCGAAGGGTCTCTCCCTGCAGGAGCTCGGCCACGATGTAAAACGTCTCGTGATGTTCGCCCACCTGGTACACGGTGAGAATATTGGGATGATTCAAGGCTGCTGTTGCTTCTGCTTCCTGCTTGAATCTGTGGAGCCGATCTGGGTCGGAGGAATAGAAATTGGGAATGATCTTGATTGCCACTTCGCGCTTGAGCAGCAGGTCGCGGGCGCGATAAACCTGGCCCATGCCGCCCGCACCGAGCAGAGCACGCAGCTCGTAATTGCCAAGCCGAGTGCCCGCGGCAAGGATGCTGGCGCTTGCAAAAGATCGGCCTGGCAACTCGACCTGGGCGGCGGCAGGAGACTCCAGAAATCCCGGATCGAGCTTGCCTTCAATGGAAAGCATCTCGCCGACGTCCTTGCGCAACGACGGATCGGAGGCACATTCACGATCGAGATAAACGGCGCGCTCCGCCGGGCGCAGTTCCATCGCGCTTTGCAGGATGTCGCGAACCATCTGCCAGCGCTCCGGAGTCATGCGCGAGCCTCTCCGTTGAGCTGCTGGTACAGCCAGATCCGAGCGGTCGACCAGTGCCGCTTCATCGTTGCCGGTGAAATGCCGAGGACCTCGGCCGTCTCTTCAATCGAAAATCCGCCAAAGAAGCGTAGCTCAACAATACGGCCTTGCTCCGCATCCAAATGCGAGAGCTCAGTCAACGCACGATCCAGATCCAGCAGATCCACGGGCTGGCCCTTCATCACCGCATGAACGTCCTCGAGGGTGCAGTTCTTCACCCCGCCGCCTCTCTTCGCCGCGCGCTTTTCTCGCTCGTACCCGACGAGGATCTGGCGCATGAGCAATGCACACTCGGCGATGAAGTGCGACTTGTTCTGAAACTGTCCCCGGAATTGATGATGCAGGCGCATGTAGGCCTCGTGGACCAGGGCCGTTGTTTGCAGGGTGCGCGGCGATGGCGCCCGGCGCAGTTGCTGGCGGGCGACCCTCCGAAGTTCCTCGTATATCAGCGGTATGAGTGCCCGAAGCGCCTCCCCATCTCCCGCGCCCAACTTGGCCAGGAGTTCGTCAATTTCAGGCTGTTCGGCTCGTGGCATCGGCCCTCCAACGGACTGGAGTCGCGACTGGAACTACCTCGGAAAACGCGCTTTAGGGGATCATCAGTGCGTTTCCGACATGATATGTCCAAATCTGCAAATTGAGCAGGGATTCTCTAAGTTTGTGGTCCTTTTGACGCCCGGATTCTATTCGCCCTTCCCAAGCCGCGTCGCATCTTGGCTTGGGTGCCCGTAACGCAAGAAGTATTTTGAGCCGAATTCCCCTCCGATTTCCTTTTATTCAATAGATCGCGAAATCGCGCGACCTCTCCTCGCCTCCGCCAAGGGTGGTCCCGCAGCAAAGATGCGATCACCTGAGCGGCCGAGGGGGCCTCAGTCCCAAGTTCGACCACTACAGTTCAGGTCCAAGCATTCTGAGGGAGGATACACATGCGATACAGAAGAAATCCGATCGTCGCTGATCTTCGCTTTCCCCAGCGGGCCCGTTGGTTGAACTGGTCAACGCTGATTGTGTCACTGATTCTCTTCTCAACCCAGTGCAGCATCGCCCAGGATTGGAAGCCACTGGCCAATCCTGCGCCAGCAAGCATCCAGTTAATGGTTCAGATGACCGACGGCACCATCCTGGCGCAGAGCTACGATGACAGCCAGAGTTGGATGAAACTCACCCCTGATTCCATCGGCAGCTACGTGAACGGAACCTGGTCAACAGTGGCTCGGGGATTGCTGCCCAGGCTTTACTTTGCCTCCCAAGTGCTACCTGACGGAAGGTTCTGGGTTGTTGGCGGTGAATATTCGGGGCCCGGCTTGCTTCCCAACTGGGGAAACACCGGAGAGATCTACGATCCAGTCGCGAATACATGGACCGCGATCGAACCGTTTCCAGCCCAGTCCACTTGCCCCTATGTTAGTTATGTGAGCGGCGATCTGACCGCCGGATCCACTCGAATCGGGCATGTCTACCCACAGACGAAGGGAATTCAAAAGGGGTGGGCCGTAGGCGGACCGGGGATTCCGAACGGCGCCACCGTCGTCGCCGTTTACGATGATTCGATCAGGATCAATGCGGCCGCCACCCAAACCCTGGCCGGCAGCGGAGTGTTCTTCAACAACTATTTTCAGCTTTTGGCCTGCTTTGGCGATGATCCCTCCATGCTTCTGCCAGGCGGGGTCATTCTGACCGGGTATTTAGGCGGAAGCAGTACTTGGCTCTACAACGTCGAGTCCAACACGTGGAGTGCTACGGGGAGCAAGGTTTACAACGATTCCAGCGACGAAGAGGGATGGGCGAAGTTGGCGGACGGGAATGTTCTCAACTACGACCTTTTCAAGAGCATCGATCCACTCGGCGATGGATCGAACAAAGCCAACGGCATGTTTGCAGAAGAATACAACCCGAGAACGGCCTCGTGGTCGGGTATCAGCCCTTCGGATGGCAGCGCGGGTGGCTTCATTCCGCAATTGAGCAGCGTGCAAGTTGGGTACGAACTCGGCCCGATCGTAAGGTTGCAGGACGGCCGCTTTCTGGCAATTGGCGCCACGCAACACACCGGAATCTATAATCCGTCGACGAACACCTGGGCCGCGGGGCCGGATATTACGGGAACTCTTATGAACAGCGTGAATCCAACCGGCACATCAGCTCCGTTTGGGGCCGACGACGCTCCAGCAGCCACTTTGCCAAATGGCCATGTGATCTTTGCCGCCGACGCCGGGCCATCGCCCGTTACAGTCTCGGGCAAAATAACGAACGGCTCACCAGTGATTACCGGCATCTCATCCACGGCGCTGCAGGTGTACTGGTCGGTTGTTGGGAACGGAATACCGGGAGGCGCGTACATTGCGAGTGTTGATTCAACCAGTCAAGTCACCCTGAATGCACCCGCTACTGCCACGATGGCCAGCGATGCGATCACGTTCGGTGGCGTTTTCAGCAATCCGACGCAGCTCTTCGATTTTAATCCCTCGACGAACGCAATCGCTCCACTGTCGCCGCCGATTCCAGATACCAACCTTCCCTACCAGGGCGCGTACCCAACGCGGATGCTGACTCTCCCCACAGGGCAAGTGATGTTTTCCGATGGCGGTTCGCAAGCCTGGATCTATACCCCGGCCGGATCGGCGAGAGCGGAACTGCGGCCCAAGATCGGAGACTTCGATTATGAAGGCAGGGGCGTATTCAAGCTCACGGGCACGCAATTGAATGGCCAGTCGGCGGGAGCCGCCTATGGAGACGACGATCAAATGGACTCGAACTATCCGCTTGTCCGGTTCACGGCGACAGACGGTTCCGGCAGGGTGTTCTATGGCAAGACGAGCCATTGGAGCTCAGTCGCCGTCGGCGGAGGACCAACCGCCAAGGAGACGGTCAACTTCACTCTCAACGCGGAGATGACGAAGCCTGGGAAATATTCGATGGAGGTGATTGGCGCGGGAATTACGTCGGCACCGAGCTTCATCGAGATTACCCAAGCGGAGATCAGCAAACAATAGCAGGCCCCAAAAAAACCGATGAATACATCAGAAGGATGCGAAGTGGCCACAACACCCAGCATGCCCCCCTTCCGACTTTCTACTAACAAAAAGGAGATTTCGAGCCAAACTGCCTCACGTTGGATCCGAATTTCTTGCGAGCCAATCGACTGGCTCTGAGTTGCCGCCTGGAGGCGACGTTTGGCAACGTGATTGTCAATCGATGATTTGGGTACTGTATACGGACAACACGGACGGGGCTGCTCGGCCCCTGGGCGGCTTTAACCCGGTTTTGACACTTAAGGCGCGAGGGACGACGATTGGCGTCTCAGAGAAGTCTCGAGCCTCGCTAATTGAGCCTCGCAAAGGGCGAGAGAGAGCGCCGCCTGTTCTGGATTTCCGACAGTGAATCCGGCTGAACTGATGACGCCCGGATTGGAAATGTGCTGCCAGGCCTCGACCGCTTGCTTGTACCAGTCGCGGGCTTCACTCAAATGCTGCCGTTGTTCATTGGGATTTGCCGCGGAATGCTGGGCCGCGAGTTTCGATAGCTCTCCCAAACCAGAGTAAGCGTCGCTTACGACGTACCAGGGCAAAGCATTGGAAGGCTTGGCCAGCGCCTGCGGCTTAGCGATTTCGAGTGCACGATGGTAGTCCACGGCAGCTTCACTGAGACGCCCCAACTTTGCCAGCACGGCGCCCGCTCTTGCGTGGCTCGCAGCCAGGCTCGACGAAGTATAACGATCCCAGGGCAGAATTGATAGGGCCACAACATAATCAGCAGCGCTGTTCCGGTAATTCTCCAAAGCGGCAGAGAGATGCCTGGTTCTTGCCAATAAATCCCCTCTCCAAATGCGGGCGCGAGCCAGGTTGCAGCGGGCCTCCGTGTGCAGCGGGTCGCGGGCCTCTGGTTCAAGGATTCCAGCTCCCCGCTGCAGAATGGCCAGCGCGCTGCTCCCATTTCTCAGCTCGGCCTGTGCATGGCCCTCGTGCGTGTATGCGGCCGCCAACTCGATACGGGCTTGAGTGTTCTTAGGATCAGCGGCGGCCAAGGGTCCCAGCAACGTTTGTTCCTGGCGATAGTCTTGGAGAGCGGCTGCGAAATCACCGTTCATCATCAGGATATCGCCGCGCTTGGAAAACGTAAGCGCCTTAACTCGCTGCATGCGGGCATCGTCAAGATCTGAGCCGAACGTTTCCAAGCCGAGCCGAAATTGCTCGAGTCCCTCTTTGCGCTTGCCCAGGTCGGCCAAGGCGTCTCCCATCAAGACACGTATCCTGAATCTTCGGTACCGCATCTTCTGGTCTTGAGGACTATCTTTTAGCCGTTGTTCAGCCACTGCCAGTGCTTTGCCAAGATCTTCCAGAGCCCCTTCGGGGTCGCCGCCGGTGCGGGTCTGGATCTGAGCCGTCATCTCATAATCGTGTTCCAGTTCTTCGGCGATACGGGGATCAGACGAAGCCTTGCCTCTCAGCCGTTCGGCTACCTGGACGGCTTGCTTCATCTCCCCGAGAGGATCTCCGCCGCCGCCGTTGGCGAGCATTCCCCCAAGCTGGCGATAGTTGCCTGCCAGCCCAAGCAGGTTGTTGACATCGGAGGGATTCACGCGTGACAGTGAGTCCCAGATCGCCGCCGCTTTACGAAAGCTTTCCGTCGCGCCCTGAGTGTCTCCCAGGTTCGGGCCGAACGGGTAGCCTTGAACCGCCGCGACCCGCTCATATCCCGCGGCCAACTCGCGTTTCAATGAAGCGTCATCACTGGGCTCCCGAGCGAGGCGATCGAGATATTTCAACGATTTGTCGATGAGAATCTTGCGCGCCGGTGTTGATCCAGGCAAGTCCTTGATCGCGTCGTGAACATCCAGCATCAGCGAATTGGAGAGCTCACGCAGATCGTTGAAGTGGCGTTCAGCGCGCGCACGCTGCGTCACCGCGATATCAGCCTGCTGCCGCGCTAGATGTGCTTCCCACAGGGTTACCGTCAGGGCAAACAACAGCATCAAGACAAAGGCCGCGGCTCCGGCCACTCCTGCCTTATGGCGAGTTAGGAACTTGGAAGTCCGATATCTGAACGTATCCTTACGGGCAAGCACCGGGAGGTTTTCGAGATGGCGTCTTATATCGCGTGCGAACTGCTCGACGGACCCGTAGCGGCGTTGCGGCTCCTTGCGCAGAGCCATGAGTACGATGTTGTCCAGATCGTCTTCAAGTATCTTCTTTAGTCTGTCAGGGCAACTCTGGCGCGCCACGGCAGCTTCGGTTGGAGAGACCGCCTGCAGTTCACCTCCGTTCTGTTCGTTCTGCATCCGGCCGACCGCGGCACTTGGCTTTTCAGGCTCGACATCACATACGACGCGTGCAATCTCTTGTGGCGTGCGGCCGGTCAACCGATACGGTGACCGACCGGCCAGCAATTCATACAGGACAACGCCCAAGGAGTAAACGTCGCTGACGGTAGTGATGGTTCCGCCCATCACTTGTTCAGGGCTGGCGTAGCCGGGGGTCAGAGCGCGAAGGATCGTCTGTGTTGGTTCGGACTGGTTATCCGCCGCGGTCGGATCCAGAAGCTTGGCGATCCCAAAGTCCAGGAGTTTCGGTGTGCCTTCGGGAGTAACCAGCATATTGCTGGGCTTGATGTCGCGGTGGACGATCAGGTGCTGGTGAGCGAATTGAACCGCCGTGCAAACCTGTCGAAACAACATCAGCCGCTCGGAAATGCTCAGCTGGTGGTTGTCGCAGTACTCATCAATGGGCAAGCCCTCGATCAGCTCCATCACAAAATACGGTGAGCCGTCTTCCGTTGTGCCGCCATCAAGGAGCCGTGCAATGTAGGGATGTTCGAGGCTGGCTAGAATTTGACGCTCGTTCCGAAAGCGTCGAACCACAGATTCCGAGTTTCGACCGGCGCGCACCAACTTGATCGCCACTTCTTTCCGGTACTGATCGTCGGCACGGTAGGCACGATACACCTCGCCCATCCCCCCTCTACCGATCTCCTCCACAATTTGGTAGGCCCCGAGGCGGAGCCCGACCACAGTCCGGGGCTCCATCAGGAGATCGTCTTGAAGTTGGAACGGCGCCGGGTTTTGGAGAAATGTCGAGCCGACATCTTTGTCGGCAGCAAGCAGGCGTTCAAGCTCAGCACGCAACGACGGATCTCCGGCAGAAACCCGCTGGACATATTCCATACGTTCGGCCGACCCAAGTTCTAAGGCTGAAGCGAGCAATTCCCTGATGAGTTGCCAGCGTTCGGGAGTCATGATCAGGCTCATCAGCTCAGTTCCTGGTACAACCATGTTCGCGCGGTCGCCACTCCCGATTTACAGTTACAAGGGCGACACCAAGTCACATGCGAGGTGTCATCGCCTGAGGCCCTTCCAAAAGACCGCCCCATTCGCGATCGAGATACGTTCCACTCCGACGAGCCCAAATCCCAGCGCACCCTGCACCTGCGGGATGCGGCGAATCATCTGCCAGCGCTCCGGAGTCATGCGTGAGCTTCCCCGCAGAGTTGCTGGTACAGCCAGATCCGCGCGGTCGACCAGTGCCGCTTCACCGTTGCCGGCGAAATACCGATTATCTCGGCCGTCTCTTCAATCGAAAAACCGCCAAAGAAGCGCAGTTCGACGATTAGTCCCTGCTCCGAGTCCAGACGTGAGAGCTCGGTCAACGCACGGTCGAGGTCGAGTAGATCCACAGGCCGGCCAATGACGGCGTGGACGTCCTCCAGGGTACAGGGTCGGAGATCACCACCTCTTTTCGCAGCCCGCCGGCTTCGCTCATGGCCGACGAGGATTTGACGCATGAGCAACGCGCACACGGCGATGAAATGGGACTTGTTTTGGAATTGGCGTCGGAACTGATGATGCAAGACGAGGTAGGTCTCGTGGACCAGGGCCGTGGTTTGCAGGGTGCGCGGCGACGGAGTCCGACGAAGTTGCTGGCGGGCGACTCGGCGGAGTTCATCGTAAATCAGCGGGATCAGAGCCCGGAGCGCCTCCCGGTCTCCCGCGCCCCAATTGGCTAGGAGTTCATCTATCTCGGGCAAATCAGTTCGTGGCATCGGCCCTCCACACGAGCAAGAGTCGCGACTGGAACTGCCCGGGGGAACCCTTTGAGGGGACCATCGGTGCGTTGCCGACATAATATGTCCAAAATGCGCCAATTGTCAGAGATTTTTTCAACCAGCCCAGTTCGGCAACTGCCTCCGTATTACTTCCAAGGAATGCACCGCCTCTGATTGGTCCACTTTCCGTCTCCACTTCCGATCCAAACATTTATTTGGTCGCGTGAGCCAGTTTCGCTCTCATTTTCATATTTAAAGATAGGAGGTGATTCGAACATGACCAAATAAATGTTTGGATCGGAAGTGGAGACGGAAAGTGGACCAATCAGAGGCGGTGCATTCCTTGGAAGTAATACGGAGGCAGTTG
>Ga0206941_10077_pt2 | contig 29738 bp, 20 predicted proteins | sample Alteio_BWOrgHeat_9_FD_153251 | JGI IMG/M metagenome (GOLD analysis project Ga0206941, IMG submission 153251) | Enriched cells from forest soil in Barre Woods Harvard Forest LTER site, Petersham, Massachusetts, United States -... | ecosystem: Environmental > Terrestrial > Soil > Temperate forest >...
ACGGGCTTTTGCATAGAACTCCCTGGTACGAAGGCTGGAAGGTCAACTGGTTGCGAAGAAGGCTTAAGCAGGAAAAGGGAGCTGGCGCTCCCTTTTCTGTTGATTCTGTTCTTGTGCTCAGCCGACCTCGACATTTTCGGCCTGCCAGCCCTTTGGACCTTTCACTACGTTGAAACGTACCGACTGGCCTTCCTGCAGGCTACGGAATCCATTGCTTTGAATTGCCGTATGGTGGACAAGGCAGAGCGCAGAAATCAACGAAAACAGGAAAAGGCAGTGGTAGGCAGTGTGGATGAGACGGCCGCACTGCGCGAACATGCCGCAGCACAAGCGGCGCTATTCAACTTTACTGCCGGGGACGCTGAAACTGCGGCGGAGTCCACGCCCGGTGGTTGCTTGGCAACTGACTCGTAAGGGCAAGTCTGCCAGAGCCTGACGCCCAGCAACTAGATTCACGGTGCGAGATGTTGGCTGTTAAGAGATGTGCGTCGCGATAAACCTGATGCAGGAGGGTAGTGTGGCAGAAATTCGATTGCAAGGGGGCGAATCCCTAGAAAATGCGCTCCGTCGATTCAAACGCAAGGTTCAGTCGGAAGATATCATTAAAGAGGTAAAGCGTCACTCGTACTACTTGAAGCCTGGCGAAAAGCGCCGAGTGAAACAGGCTTTGGCGCGGAAGCGTGCGCGGAAAAAGGTTCGAAAAGAAGGTTCACCTGCGAAGGATCCACGTCGGGAATAATGCATAATTCCGCAGAGTAACCTGACGCTTGCCGGTGCTGGAGCTTGACGACCCCGGCAACCAGATGTGTGATTCTACACAAATACCTCTCCCGGCGAAGCAGACATGCCTCGGAACCTTCATCGGTACCAGCGTGGGTGCCACTACCTCGCACTGAACGCCCAACTCCGCCAGTTGCCAGTACACGACGTAGCCTGTCGGTCCCGCTTCATAGCAGGCTCTCATCTTCTCTGCCGAGCCAAGCTTCTTGATCAGCTTGCGTATCGACTCGACGCGGTTCGGAATCGTTCCCAGGCTTCGCACCTCGCCATCCGGCTCTGCGATCGTCTCCGCATCGACATCCAAACCTAAAAATCGTAACTTCTCCTCCATGACCGGCTCCCTTCCGCTTGTGGCTCTGAACTGTGCGTCCTTCTGAACACACAGCCTAACCCACGATCAGCCCATCGGCGCCGGTCACTCCATACTGACTGTGGGCAATAGATTGCCGCGAAGCTGGCGATAGTTGGAGCCTAATTGCCGATCAAGCGGAATAACATTGGGCTCTACGCGATCGACGACTATCGATTTCCCAAATAGCTGCAGCGAATCTATACAGCCGACCCGGGATTGATTTGGAGCGAGTTCAATTCGGATCTTTTCTTGCCAGCGCGAGCGACCCCACCTCATTCGGCAGCGTCAAGGTATTCGATTCCTTCAGGGTTCCGTTCGCGGAAATTGTCTGCGAAACGACCCGATAAACAGTGGGTTCCGGTGGAGAGCCCCCAGGAGAGGTGGCGGTGCTGGTGAAAACAAATCGCCCGGTATGGTCCTCTACCAGATCACCTATGCCGGTATTGTCGGGAAATTGCAGGAATGCTCCTGAAGAGGTCAACTCCCCAGTCGCGTGATTTAAGGCAAATGACTGGAGTCCGTTGTCTTGGTTCTCAACCTCCCATGCCCACAGGAATCGTCCTTGCCAGTCGGCCCAGACGGGCCCGATGGGCCAATCGGGACTACCGGCGAAGAAGGGAGAACCGTTTAACTGAGAGAGCGCACCAGTACCGCTGGCGATGAGTCCTCCGAAAATATCGCCACTGGTGTTGTTTTCCGCAGAGCCCAGATACAAGTAGTCGGCCGTGGACGCAGGAGAGCCTGCGAATGGATATGGACTTCCTGCGACTTCGCTGTTCAGAAATGCGTGATTGGGGTCGGTCTGGAATCCGTACGTCTCCGGTGACGAAGCCGAGCAACTGCTGACAGGGACATAAAGATATTGACCGATGAAATCGACCGCCTGTCCTTGCAGACTGCGGTAGCACTCTGAATCGGGATCTCCGAAACTGCGCGCCCAGCCTGTCCAGGTGAGGTTGCCGCTTGAGCGATGGATCCGGTAGGTTGCAATCGATGCTTCCTCAGAATATCCGTTGCCGGCATAGGCGACGTAAAGGAAATTGCCCGACGGATCCATCAAAATGATTGGTGCTGCCTGGTTGCCCAGGCTCGTATTCAACGGGAAAGGCGAGCCTGGAATCTCGATCAAGGTGCCATTGCTCTGGTTGATTTGGAAGCCATAAATGCCTTCCTGCGAAGAGGCAAAAACAAACCAGCCCCCAGGGTCCACGGCGAGCGAGCCAGCGTGCCCCGAGAATGTCGGCGGGTTCAAGGTGCCGTCGGAGTTGATTTTGAATGCAGCGACTTGGCGGTTGCTCGCACCATAGAGGTACGCATCCTGACCGGCAGTCACCAGGACATTGAAATCCGATCGGTAAACGTGGCCGCAGTTATCCCAGGCTTTGACAATCATGTCGTACGTTCCCGGCACGAGATTGACGTAGGCATCCAAGGTGTTGGAATGGATGTCATAAGGACTAACGACGTCGGAGGTGTATATCCGCAACGCGGCGATCCCTTCCGAACAGGACGGGCTCTCAGCCGAAGCCGCGACGTGCACCGGCCAATTTAACGATGACTGATTCGGAAGGTACACACTCACACCCGCTGCGGAATGCACAGTCAGGTCCACTTTGCTCTCGCTGACTCCGCCACAGTTGTCTGAAGCCTGAACGACGGTACTATACGTGCCCGGATCCAGAGTGAGAAATTGCTCGATGTGCGCCCCGCTGACGGTGAGAGCATCTACACCCGGAGCTGTGTAGATGCGCATCGCAGCAATGCCCGCAGCGCAGTCAGGACTGATTGCGTACGCCTCATAGAAGACTGGTGCCCCGGCAGTAGTTCCAGTTTTTGGAGAGATGACAGTGATGGTGGGACTTGCGTAAGCTGCAGCGGTTGAGAGGATTAGAAACGTTGGGAATTTGGTTAACGCAGAGCGTAGAAAGGGAGGAAGTTTCGACTTTGACATGATTTCTCCGGACGCTGGGGCGGCGGCATCCTTTCTATGAAGAGGCAACCCCTTCGAACCGCGAAAGTTGTGCCGGCTGTGATGGGGTGAAACTCGAGAGAGCTGAAGTAGCCTTGGGAGCTGTCTTTGGTCCGCTCAGGTCCTCGCTCGCCAAATCGCCAATGCACTCACAGATAGCGGATTAGTCCCGATATGTCGGTCAGGCTCCGGTAATTCGAAGGGCCGTTTTGGAAACGCTGGCGCGTTTTCAGGACCTATCCGAAGCTAACCAGATTTCCGGATAGCCCGGTTTTTCCGGCAACTTGCCGAAACAGATCGATCTGAATAGCTCAATGAGCGGATTGGCCTGATTTAGCCAGTTGGGACTTCGTAGTGCGGGTGGTAAATAGAGAAGCCGGCTTGAGAGTCCTAGTCTCATGACTCCTCGATGGGGCATTCGACCGTCAACATGCGCTGCCCACGGCACGCATGCACAACCGTTTATGAGTGGGGAAGATCTCCACTAAGGTGATAGATGCCTATCGGACCACTGCCTATAGTGCGGGTTATTGCGCTAGAGCGGAAGGCTATTGCCTCCATCGGCTTCCCCAACATTACTCCGCAACTAGCCCGGGAAGCCGACTTCCTCGGCGTTTTCGATCCGCTCAAAGGAGCCAAACATGGCTAGGGCAAGACATCTACCTGACCCGCTTCCACTACATCCCACTACACCGGCCGCGGCTCGAACTCGAACCCCAATTATGGATTGATCTATACTCATCTGCAAAGCAAACACGGATGAGCACCTTCGCCGACGTCCAAGAGCTCTATAGCAGCACGAAAGGTCTGTGGGCAAAGAGCCGCACACACCGCCCCCTATGCCGATCAAATCTCTTGGACAGGTTCAACTGAAAATGGCGTCATCCCACGATTGCTTTTCATCCCACATCGGAGTCGGCTCAAAATAACCAGTGCCTGGCTTGAGATGGCGCTTCATCTCATCGTCGTTCAGGGTAATGCCAAGGCCAGGTCCATCCGGAACCTTGATGAAGCCTTTGTTGATAATAGGCTTGTCGATTCCTGTCACTAGATCCTGCCAGAATGGAACATCGAGCGAATGATTTTCAAGCGCGAGGAAGTTGCGAGTTGCCGCAGCGCAATGGACATTCGCCATGCAGCCGACCGGAGTGCCCGCAAAATGCATGGCCATGGGAACGCCGTATCGAAAAGCCATGTCGCCGATTTTGTGCGTACGCAAAATTCCGCCTGATGTTTCAAGATCAGGATGAATCTTATCGACGACATGCTCCTTACAAAGCGTCTCGAAATCAGTGAACTCGTAGATGTCTTCGCCTGTAAGCGTGGGGGTCGGGCTGGCATCGGTGATCTGCTTTAAGAGATCGGTGTAGTACCAGGGAATCACGTCCTCCATCCACTCCAGATTGAATTTTTCGTATGCCTTGCCAAGTTTGATAGCGGACTTCACTCCGATGTGGCCAAGATGGTCCATGGACAAAGGCATGTCATAGCCAATAGCGTCGCGGACTGCGGTCACATACTCGCACAATCGGTCAATGCCCTTATCTGTAACTTCAGTGGCCATGAATGGATGGGGTTGGCTGTGCAATTCCCATGAACTCTGGCCTGCAGGTTGCATCACAGTATTTGGAATTCCCTCAAGCGTATCGATGCCGAGGTCCATCTTCATCCATGTAAGGCCCATTGCCTTGCGCTCTTTTGCGCGTCGGCCGTATTCCTGCGGGTCTTTCGATTCTGTCGTATCGGCATAGATGCGGATGCTGTCCCGCCACTTGCCACCCAGCATCTGGTACACGGGACAGTTATAGACTTTGCCGGCGATGTCCCAGAGCGCCATCTCAACAGCGCTGACTCCTCCTCCTTGTCGGGATATGCCGCCGAATTGCGCAATCTTCTCGAAAAGGAAATCGACGTTCAGCGGATTCTCACCAACGATGCGACTCTTGAGCACCATGGCATATTGCGGTCCGGCAATGTCACGTACTTCGCCGAGGCCATACACATCCTGGTTCGTATCGATGCGAATAATAACGCAAGGGCTCGGGCCGGGCTTCACGATCACTGCGTATCGCATGTCAGTAATTTTGAGAGTGGATGGAGTGGAGTGTAAGCTTACGTTCTTGATCGCACTTTCGGCTTCAGCCTTCCTGAATGACTGTGGCAAGAGGCCGCCGGCTAACAGCATCGCAGAGGATTTCAGCATGTCACGGCGATTGAATCTCGATCGATTGCGATTAAACATTTCCCATCTCCCTTCGGACAATCTTTCTCCATCATCTGCAATAGTTGCTGCTGATTCGGTTGCCATGAAGCCACGTTGCCACCAAGACAGAAGAAAGCTAAAGACGGCACAATGCAGTTTTTTCGAGCGGATTTTTGTTCATCAAGAACTTACGCGCATCAATCATCGATTTCAATAATTTCATCGAGCAGTGGATACCCTCAATCATCAGCTTATTGAGTGGCCTGCAATTGACCTAAGCCCAATAAGAGAAGAGGTGTTACTCTTCGGCGAAGGCTACAAAACTGTGGGGAGGAACTTCCACGTTGAACTCGATACGCTGCGGGCCGCGAGGGAACAAGGTCTTCGAGGCGGCGGACTTGCCCTCGATTAACTCGCCGGTGAACAGGTTTCTAATGTGCGCTGATGGCCCAGAGTTTGCCGTGCCAGGTATGGAGAGAGTGACGGGTGCGGTGACATCTAGGAACGACTCGACGACGAAGGTCTTGTTGTCGTAGGCGAAGAGGCTTACCTTGGCAGGGGCATCCATCCAGACCGGAAAGCCGGTCATGATAAACCCCTTAATTTGCGTGAGTGCCGCCTGGGGTAGCGCGTAAAGGTCGCTGGGGTTCTCGGGGATAGCGAGGACATAAAGAATGCCACGGGAATACTTGTCCATGAACAGGAGCGGCGCACCGCCAGCGTTGGCAATGCCGCGCACGATCGGCCAAGCATCATTGGTCTGGAAGGCCACTTCCGGCACAAGAACGTCGGCGGCTGGTATCGGGCGAGTGCCGAAACCGCCCCAGAATTGGTCCATTTTCAACACATTCCCAGTAACGTGCAACTCAGCGATTTGCTCGATGCCTTTTCCTTCCAGAGCCTTGAGGAGGGAGGCGGTGATAACTACGCTGCCACCCTGTTCGAGATGCTTCCTGATCTTAGAGACGATCTCGGGATCGTACTTGGCCTGCTCGGTGAGCAGGACAGTGTGAACATCGGTGGGGAACTCGGGCCGCATGTCGATAGGCAGGCCGATCATGCCGAGGTAGTTCTGAAGGAAGTCTTCGCCGAGTGACTGGTAGGGCTTGTAACTCGCGATGCCGATGGGATGGCCAAGCTTGCCGACGACGGCGTTAGCAGTATTAAGTGCATATCCCGCGGCTGTGGCCCAGGTGATGGGTTCAGTGGTTCCTGAGTCGGCGTGCCATTTCTCGAGACCCGATTCGGTGAAGCTGGTTGCTTTGCCGCTCCACGCCTTGCGGTCGCCGACCTGCGCTTCGCGTAGCAGGTCACTGTACTGGAAGAGCAAGATCTGCGGGGTTTTGGCCAGCACAGTGTCCCAAAGCTGCTCGGCGTAACGGTCGATGTAGAAAGTGCCATAGGTGTCAACCCATCCACCGCCGTTGCGGCCCGGGGCGATGTTGTCGAAGTAGCGGACGATCTCGTAGCTCTCGTATTGCTGGAGGTGCTGGTCGTTGAGGACAGGGTCCCGAGTCTCAGTGCCAGTGTAGATGCCGTCGTAGATCTTCGGTTCCTTGTCGAGATCGTAGCCGTTGGCCGGGAAGTGCTCATACCAGTTGGGGAACTTAATGATGACCTTGACGCGCGGATTGACGGCACGCGCCGGGCCGAGGACAAGGTCGCGCGAAACATCATCCATGAGCCTGAGGCGGAAGTCGGTCCAGGTCTGGGCGCCTTTGGCGGCGATATCGGAGTCGCGCTTGGTGTTGTTGAAGAAGAAGTCGTCGAGGATAATCTCGTCGAACTGGCGCGCGGTGATTTCGGCGATGTGCCTGACCAACTCACGCTGTTCTGTATCGGTGTAGCACATGGATACGAATGTACCGTCGAAGGCTGCATCCGGCGAATCGAAGCCTGCGCTATCGCCTGAGCCGACATAGGCGATGCCGCCAGCAACCTGAACGCCGTGGGTCGCGAAGAAGGCTTTGACCGTGTTGAGCAGTCCCTCGTCCGCGACAACTCCACTGCGGTAACTCTCAATGTAGACCTTGTCTACGCGGATCTGGCTGGTGAGGTCGTCCCAGGATTTCTGCAGATACGCCGGGTCCTTCATGTGCTGGACGACACCGACGGGAATATAGACCGCAACGCGGAACTGGTCGTGAGCGGGCGGCTGAGCGGCCTTCAGGCTGAGGGATGCCGCGATAAGGACCAACAAAGTGAAGAAACGAGAGCGAGCGTACATTCCGGTCTCCTACGGTCACGCGAGGTGCTGGCCTTCGAACCGAGCCAGTATATGTACAGGATCTCCTGAAGTAAAACGTTTAAGGGAAACATGAGCGAACGCGGGACGGCACGGCACAGTCTGATTCCTGTGTTTCGCAGCCAGTTCTGTGGACGTTCCAACTCCGTGATGCCTCAGACGGGAAGCCGAATGCTCTTGCTGGTTTGGCGTCCACATTTTGTTGGAGACGGTTCTAGATCTTAGGTTTGACTATTCCCCTACAAATTTGGCTTGACAAAATCAATTCGTTAGGAGTGAGATATCCGCGCACTCTCAAATAAAACGTTTTTGTACGGGAAATTGCAGTTATTTTCTGGGGGGTAGTTGTGATGATACAGAGGTGGATCTGGTCCGCAGTCTTCCTTGGCTCGCTCCTGATCGGCGGGTCTCCGGCATTTGCGCAAGGTGTTTTCGCAACTCTTACAGGCCTTGTGACGGATCCATCGGGAGGCGTAATTCCAAACGCAAAGATTACCCTGCGAGACGCGCTCTCCGGCACAATCCGAGATACTGTGACCAACGGGGACGGCTACTACACTTTCGCCGCGACGGCAGTGGGCACGTATGAGTTAACGGTGGATGTCCAAGGCTATCGTCAGTATAAGATCAGCGACATTGAACTTGGCGGCGGCGATCAGCGCAACATTAGCGTTAAGCTGGTGATCGGCTCGACGGCCGAAACAGTCCAGGTGAATGCGGAGAGCACCGCTCTGGCTGTAACGGACTCCGGAGAAAAATCCTTCTCGCTGGAAACAAAGGAGCTCGAGAACTTCACGCAGGTTGGCAGCAATGCCGCTGAATACATCAAGATCATTCCCGGCTTCGGCATTCAAAACGGCACCCAAAACAAATCGAATTACAACGGACAGACGATCGGAATCAATGCAAACGGCGACTCCGGCAGCCAAAGTCCATTAAACGCGGCGTACTCATACAACGGTCTACCAACAAATTCTCTCGACATTACTGCGGACGGCGCGCACGTGTCGGACCCCGGTTGCAACTGCGACACACCCGTAAATCCGAATTCCGATTTTCTTCAGGAGTTCAAGGTCCTGACGTCGAACTTCAGTGCAGAAGAACAGAAAGGACCCATCCTGATCACCTCGGTGACAAAGGCAGGTGGCTCGGATTTCCATGGTAACGCCTTCTTCTCCGCCCGAAACCACGTCCTCAATGCAAACGACTGGCTGAATAATTTCAGCGGCGTCAAGCAGCCTGCGAATTCCTATTACTATCCAGGCGGCACCATCGGGGGCCCGATCATTATTCCCGGAACCGGCTTTAACAGAGATCGAAAGAAGCTGTTTTTCTGGACCGGATTCGAGTATTACCACCAGACGTTGGACACAGGACTGCTGAGGGCTACGGTGGCCACGCCTGGAGAGCTTGGCGGTGATTTCTCGCCGGCGGAAGTTGCGAAAGAAGGAAACATTACGGCATCTGGCAAGGCTCCTGGACAACTCAATGCCGCCGCGATCGCCGCCTTCGGCGGGACGACAATCCCAATGTGCAGCGGTACTCCCAATGGCAAGTGTATCGATCCGAACATGCTGGCCCTTGCTAAACAGTTTCCAGCTGCTAACGCCGATCCCAACGCCACTGGCGGATATAACTACACCCAGGCTGAAATCTTCGATCAGAACAACCGGCAGTGGACCATTCGTGGGGATTGGGACATTAGCGACAACACAAAGGTGTTCGTACGCTACAACTATCAGCGAGAGCTGCAGCAATTCCCGGTTGGTCTCTGGTGGCGCAATACCGACCAGGTGCCGTACCCGACTCCCATCGACGGCAAGAACAAATCCGACTCTATATCGGGCACGCTCACCCATGTTTTCAATCCGACGATGACGAATGAAACGGTGGTTGCTTACACTTTTGTAGGCTTCCCCAACGTATTTGCGGATCCTTCCAAAGTAAACCGTGCCAACGTCGGTTATGGCTATCAGGGAGTGTTCCAGAACGGCGTGGCACAAATCCCGTCCTTCGGCAATTATGGCCCGAGCGAAGCCGCGTTGTCCCTCAATCCAGGTGGTTTTGAGGCAGGCGGGCCTTCCGAAGGTCTATACGCGAACAAGTGGATGCCAAGTATCGGTGACACGCTTACCAAGGTCTTTGGCAACCACACGGTGAAGGCAGGCGGATTCTATGAGTGGATTCGGAACTCGCAGCCGGACAACCAGTTCACCAATGGCTTTTTGCAGGTTTCCGTAGGCAACTCCTTCAGTTATGGAAATGAGTATGCCGATTTCTTGACGGGTAATCTGTCCAACTACTCGGAGACCAACAAAAATCGAATCAACGATATCCACTACACCACGTGGGAGTTCTTTGGGCAGGATTCCTGGAAGGCGACGCGGAAGCTCACGCTGGAATTCGGTGTACGCTTCAGCCACTTCACTCCGTGGATTGACGGTGAGGGCTTCGGTTACTCGATCTTTAACCAGTCTCAATTCAACCCGAGTTGCGCATCATCTCCGACATTCTGCGGTTTTCAGTGGCACGCGAAGGACAACTCTGTCCCGCTTGGAGGATTCTCAACGCGGGCGCTGTTCTATCAGCCTCGTCTGGGCGTGGCGTACGATGTCTCCGGAGCTGGAAAAACCGTTCTCCGTGGAGGTTGGGGCCGCTTCTACTATCACTCCGGACAATTCACGAATGGTCTTGAAGCATCCGCGGGCGTGGCAGCGGCCAACTTGTCGCCCAGCAACTGGGTAGGAAGCACGGGCTGCCCAACCAATCCTTCTACCGGCTCATCTTTGTTTGCAGCGTATCTTTCCTGCCTGAATCTGGCTGCGACGCCTGCTTCGCCATCAGCTGTCGATGCGAAGGACGACAGCCAGCCATACACAGATAGCTGGAGTGCGACCATCGATCAACAGACGCCCTGGCAAGGTTTGTTAGAGATGGCCTACGTCGGCAACCGCAGCAGAGATCTGCAGAACACTCAGGGCGGAGCTGGCAGCAACATCAACCTTGTACCAGCAGGCTCCATGTTATCGGCCAGCAATCCGGGAACGGCCAATTCGAACCTGTACAGACCGTTGCAGGGTTACGGCGATCTCAACCTAGCTACAAACAATCTTTACAGCAACTACAACGCTCTGCAGGTGAGCTGGGCGCGTCACGCCGGGTTCTACGTTATTCAGGCGAACTACACATTTCAGAAGGCGCTGGGCATCCCGAATCCTACAGCGGACCCGTTCAACCTCGCGAGCAACTATGGCGTCCTTCCGTCGGACCGGCGGAATCTTTTCAACGCCGCGTACTCAATTGACCTCGGAAATCGCGTCCATGTGAATCCCTTCGTAAATGGAGCTCTGAACGGATGGCAGTTCTCGGGAATCACACAGTTGCAAAGCGGTGCCAACCTCACCTATGGCGGCAATTACGGCAACAACATCAACACAAACTTCAACATGGCCTTGACTTGCGTAGCGACAGCCGCGGAAATGGCTGCAGGCATCTCGTGCCCGCAATCGGCTGCTATTATTCCTGGCTCGATCAGTACGACCAACCCAACCGGGATTCCCATCAATAACCAATCGATCCTGGGAACGAATGCAGCACAGTTGAACCCGCTCGTAACCTGCAACCCAAGCGCCAACAGGGGTGGCCATCAATACGTCAACAGTAACTGCTTCGTAGCACCCACCGTAGTCGGCCACAATGGACCGGTAAATCTGCCTGTGTCCTATGGTCCGGGTTTCTTTGATTCAGATCTGGCAGTCTTCAAGAACTTCCAGATGTCTGAGACCAGAAAGCTTCAATTCCGCGTGCAGGCTTACAACTTCCTGAACCACCCGTTGTATTCGTTCCCGAGTGGCAGCAATCTCACCCTTCAGTTCGAGCAGGACCCGGTGACTGAGCAGATCACGCAAGCAAATTCAAACTTCGGCACCACAACTCAAAAGCAGGGTCAGCGCATTCTGGAGTTTGCAGCGAAGTTCTATTTCTAAGTTGATTGGAAGGTACAAAATTCATCCAAACGGAGTAAGGTGGACTTCATCGTTCATGTAGTTGGGATCAGTTGACGGTATGTTGAAGTTTACCTTCACTTTTGTTTTGAGCCTTGCTTTTACTACGTTCGCACAGTCGCCCCAACAACTGGTGCAGGACGCGCAGCAGAAGCAGCGGGCGGGTGATCTTGAGGGTGCGGTTGCGGGGTATCAGCAGTTTCTTCGAATGTATCCCGAGGCAACCGCCATCCATTCGAACCTCGGCGCGGCTCTGGCTGACTTAGGCAGGTTTGAAGAAGCCATCTCCCAATACAAAATTGCCCTGAGCCAATCCCCTAAGCTCACACAGGCAAGACTCAATCTTGCCCTTTGCTACTACAAGATGGGCAGAATCGAAGATGCGGCCACCGAGCTTGAAAAGGTTCGTGTCGAAGATCCCGGAAACCGCCAGGCTGCACTTCTCTTAGCGGACTGTTACATGCGGCTGGGGTGCGAGAACGACGTCATCCGGGTTCTCGATCCAGAAGAAAAGAAATACCCTGACGATCTGGCCATTGCCTATCTGCTGGGAACAGCATTGATCCGAGAGAAACGAGTGGAGGAAGGGCAGGTCCTGGTCGACCGCATTCTGCGCAATGGCGACTCTGCAGAGGCGCACTTAATGCTGGGGACTGCGAAGATGGGCGCTTCCGATTTTGCGGGCGCTCGCGATGAATTTGCCAAGGCCGTTACCCTGAACCCAAATCTGCCTGAAGTTCACGTTCTTTACGCCAAAGCGTTGATGCTGACGGGCGACTCCGATCTTTCCACAAAAGAGTTCACGGCCGAATTGCAGGTGGACCCTTATAACTTCGACGCGAACCTGCAATTGGGTGCAATGGCAAAGCAAGAGCAGAACTACGAACAGGCTAAGAAGTACTTTGTGCGCGCTGAAGAAACCCGGCCGGGAGATCCTGGAGTTCGGTATCAACTGGCGTTGCTCGCACTTGAGCAAGGCGACCCGGAGAAGGCGCGGCAGACGCTGGAAGCTCTTGTGAAAGAATCGCCGCAGTTCCTCGAAGCGCATGTCTCCTTGGCCCTGGTTTACTACCGGTTGAAGCGGACGGAAGACAGCAAGCGAGAGCGTGAGATTGTTCAGAAATTGACCGCCGAGGTGCAGGCCAAGCAGCCGGGGGTCAATCAGAATGGTGGCAAGCTACAGTGATTCCGAAACTGGCGTCAGCCATCGAGCGCAGAGTGATTCCCTTTCTTAAGTTTGTGGTAACGAGGACTGGATGCCTGTTTCTATTCCTCGTTCTGGCTGCACCTGCCATCGCCGCAGCGCAGGCTAATCATCAGCCCTCCTTCCCCTGCGCTCAGTGCCACACCGAAGCATTGTCGCAACCAACCACAAATATGGCACAGGCCCTCGAAACAGTGGAGCTGAGCCGAGTTCTAGTCGATCATCCACTACTCTCCGCAACTTATGGCAAATATTCCTACCGGATTGAACGACGGGGAGATCAGAGTATCTATTCCGTCACAGATGGAACAGCAACTGTCACAATGCCGATTCGATGGGGGCTCGGTGCGAGTTCCGCCATAGGTCAGACATTTGTATTGGAGAAAGATGGAGAGCTGTTCGAGAGCCGCATGAGCTGGTTTCGGGAGTTGAATAGTCTTGGGCCAACGCTGGGCAGCGCCGCCTCGCTTCCTGCCGATGTGCACGAGGCTGCCGGACGGTTAATGAGTCACGATGACAAGCTGGCCTGCTTTGGATGCCACGCGACAAATACGGCACAGGGAACCCAACTCGCGCTGGATAGAATGATCCCGGGAGTGCAGTGCGGCGATTGCCACGAAGGGACTGAGGCGCATCTTGCGGCAATGTTGCGGAAGAGCGCAGAACCGGTGGTTCCACCTGCGCTGTCGAAGATGTCGGCAGAACAAACCTCCAACTTCTGTGGCCGATGTCATCGGACTTGGGCAGAAATCGCAATGCAGAGAAACCCTAGTGTCTCAAACATTCGCTTTCAGCCTTATCGCCTGACGGGAAGTAAATGCTACGACCCGGACGATACCCGGATAAGTTGCGTGGCATGCCACAACCCCCATCAAGAGGTGAGTGCTCAACCGGTTGACTACGACTCGAAGTGTCAGGCATGTCATGGAGGTGGGGAGCTCGGAGCCAAGGCTTGCCCGGTTTCAAAAAGCAAGTGCGTAACATGCCATATGCCGAAGATCGAGCTACCCGGTGGACACTATAAATTCTCCGATCATCGGATCCGGATTGTGAAACCAGATGAACCCTACCCCGGCTAGGCTGAGACCCCACGAATCTATCCCAACAAACACCGCTGCGCCAAGGGATACCAGCGGTTGCTCGGTGATAGGATGATGCCGATGAGGTTTTCCAGACGCGGGTTTCTCCGCCTCGGCATGGCTGCCGGGGCCGCGAAGGTTCTGAACATCCACTCACGGGCGCAAGGCACAACTAATCAGCCGCTGTTCAGCGAAGTGCTGTCCTCGGCATCCGGCATTCACTGGGTCCACGAAAACGCGATGTCTGAGAGTCGCTTTCTGCCTGAGGCGCTTGGACCGGGCTGCGCCTTCCTCGATTATGACAACGATGGGTGGATGGATATTTTCCTGGTTAACAGCGGCCCCAGCGATTTCTGGAAACCTTCGAAGCCTGTTCGCAATGCTCTCTACAAAAACAATCGGGATGGAACTTTTACGGACGCGACCGAAAAGGCCGGTGTTGCCGGAGCGTATTTCGGAATGGGGGTTGCTGTTGGAGACTACGACAACGACGGCTGGCCGGACCTCTTCGTGACGGCCTACGGCAAATGCATCCTCTACAAAAACAATCACGATGGAACATTTACAGACGTTACCGAGAAAGCCGGCGTTGCCACTCCCGGATGGACGACCAGCGCAGTTTGGTTCGATTACGACAATGACGGCAGACTAGATCTGTTTGTCTGCAGTTTTGTGGACTACACAGGAGTACGCAAGCTTGAGTGCGGCAATAACCAGTTAGGTAAGAATTACTACTGTGTTCCACGACTGTTCAAGCCGACGCCCAGTTTCCTTTACCACAATAACGGAGATGGCACCTTCACCGAAGTCAGCAAAGGGACGGCCATAGCCGAAGCAATGGGTAAAGGCCTCGGAGTCGTCGCCACCGACATCAACAACGACGGCCGGATGGATCTTTTCGTCGCCAACGATACCGTGCAGAATTTTCTGTTCGTCAATCGCGGTTCCGGAAAAAATGGTCATTGGAATTGGGATGAGATTGCCCTGCAGTCTGGAGTTGGCTTCAGCGAGAGTGGCCGGACGCGCTCAGGCATGGGTGTAGATGCGGCAGACCTCGACGGAGACGGATGGCAGGACCTGTTCGTCGCCAATGTAGATCACGAGTTTTATTCGGTCTATATCAACGACAAGGACGAGACCTTTCACGACGCGGCTCAGAGAGTAGGCGTGGCCAACGATACAAGGCTGATGAGCGGCTGGGGATTGAAATATTTCGATTACGACAACGATGGCGCCGTAGATCTCATCCTCGCCAATGGCCACCCTGACGACATGATCGATAGCTACTCCATGCAGGTGAAATACAAGGAACCGCTGTTGCTCTACCACCAAGGCGAAGATGGCAAGCTGCACAATGTAAGTCAAACGGCAGGCCCGATATTTCAAAAGCAGTTCGCTGCACGAGGTCTGGCCGTGAGCGATTATGACAATGATGGCGCTTTAGACATGATCATCGGGGTCAATGGTGGCCCTCCCGTACTACTCAAAAACAACGCCGCCAATGGCAACAACTGGCTGGGATTGAAGCTGGAGGGTGTTAAATGCAACCGCGATGCAATCGGAGCGCGCATCATCTGGAAAGCCGGGGGCACGGTGAGATCGCGACTCAAGAACAATGGCGGCAGCTATCTGTCGTCGCACGATCCGCGCGAAGTCCTCGGTATTGGCACCGCTCCGCTAATCGATGAGTTAGAGATCCACTGGCCCGCTCCCAGCAGGCGTATCGAGAAAATGAGCAAACTTGCTCCCAATCGCTACATCCACATAGTTGAGGGAAAGGGCATTCTGTGATCGACACTCCAACATAGCAGTTCTTTGAGACCTCGATTCATGCTCACGTCCTCTTATTGAATCGGGTTGTGTCCTTGCACCAGGTTCCAGAGTGCTGCCACAAGCGCATCGATATCCTCGAAGGTGTTGTAGAGAGCCAAGGATGCGCGAACGGTGCTCTCCAGCCCGAGGCGACGGAGAATTGGTTGTGCGCAATGATGACCTGCGCGGACGGCGATACCATAGCGGTTCAGGTATTGGCCGATCTCCTCTGTGCGAAAGCCGTGGAGCACGAACGATAGCACTCCAGCCTTTTCCTTCGCTGTGCCGATGATGCGCAACCCGGGAATTCGCTCGAGTTCCACGGTCGCGTAAGTCAACAGCGTGTGTTCGTGCCGAGATACGTTCGGCATCCCGGCGCGGTCAAGATAATCGATGGCCGCACCCAGTCCCACCGCATCTGCAATATTGCCGGTGCCAGCTTCGAAGCGCTGCGGCGGCTGGTGGTACAGAGTCTTCTCGAATGTGACGTCCTGAATCATGTTTCCCCCGCCCTGCCACGGCGGCATATATTCCAGAACCTCAGACTTTCCATACACAACGCCGATGCCGGTAGGCGCAAAAACCTTGTGACCTGAAAAGACAAAGAAGTCGCAGTCAAGTGATTGGACGTCTACACGCATGTGTGAGACTGACTGTGCACCATCCAGAAGAACCTTTGCTCCATGACGATGAGCGGCTTCGATCATTTCAACCGCTGGCGGCACCACGCCAAGAGCATTCGAAACCTGGGGCAGCGCAACCAGTCGCGTCTTTGGCCCAAGGAGCTTCTCGTACTCATCGAGAAGTACCTGGCCGCTGTCGTCTACTGGAGCGACACGCAGGCGGGCTCCATTCTCCGCACAAAGCATCTGCCATGGAACGATGTTGGCGTGATGTTCGAGCCAGGTGATAACAATCTCGTCGTCCTTCTGGACATTCCTGCGGCCCCAGCTCTGCGCTACCAGGTTGATGCCTTCCGTCGCTCCGCGAACAAAGATGATCTCGCGTGAGGAGGAAGCGTTCAGAAAGCGGCGGACCTTTTCTCGCGCTGATTCGTATGCGTCGGTAGCGCGAGCCGCCAGCTCATGCGCCGCGCGGTGCACGTTGGAGTTTTCATGTTCGTAGAAGTACTTGAGGCGATCGATCACGCTTTGCGGCTTCTGCGTGGTGGCAGCATTATCGAGCCAGATCAGTGGCCTGCCATTCACTTTCTCGCGAAGGATTGGAAAGTCGCGCTTGAGCGCCTGTGCGTCGAACGAATACGAAGAGAGGTTGAGATCTTTCGGGACATCGGGCTCAATGCCAGCAGGGCTCAACTCTTTCTCGTCATCGACCGAGGAAATAGATCGCGTATCACTGAGAAAAGCGAAAGAGGCGGGATCTGGCCGCAGGTTCGATTGCGGAAGCGATGGAACGGGACCAGGAACCGTCGGCGGATAGGAAAACAGCGGCCGGGCTTCTTCAAGAAACGAAAATGCGGGAACTGGGGAGGAGTCGGCGATTCCGAAGGGACTCGCCACTGTAGGTGACGGAGGCTGCAGGATCGGCGCTGCTTCTTTCAGCACTTCGTCATCGAGAGTCGTCGGCAAGCCGGTGGCAAAGGCACTGGTTGGCGCGAAGGCTGCGAGCGGCTTCGCGAACTGATTATGAAGTTCTGGAACTGTATTCTTATCGCCGAAGATTGGCCGGGCCTCCCGAAGAAAAGAGAACGCTGGAAGCTCGTCCGGAGTTCCCGGCACGCCAGCTGGAATGGCGGGCGCAGTTGCCTGAGCAGGGACCGACACTGGAGACGCCGACACTGCTCCGGCACTGGCAGGAGCACTTTGAAAGTGCGGGTCGGACGGGAGCGACATCTCGGGTGGATCTGCCGGAGGAGCAGCAGCAATCGTCGGAATTTCAGTCTGCGTCTCCCGAAGCGGGTTATTGCCGCCATTCGGGATGGCAGAAAAAAACTCGTTCGCCATGCGTGTCAGCGTAGCGGGATCTGGCAGTCCGGCCGGGACCTCAATACTCAGCGGATCAGCCGGGTGTGTTGCTGACTGCGGCAGGAGCACAAGACGGTCAACGTCACTTGTACTCATGATATTGTCCGACCTCGACATCATCGAGCACGGCAATGGCGTCATCTGTCAGGACGGCTGCCGAGCAGTAGAGAGATATCAGATAAGACGCAATGCCTCGATCGCTGATTCCTTTGAAGCGTACGGACAAGCCTGGGCTTTGTTCTCCGCTGAGGCCGGGCTGGAAAAGTCCGATGACTCCCTGTTTTCTTTCGCCGATGCGCAGCAGCAGTATCTTCGACTTGGGTACCTTGCCTGCAACCCGGAGCTTGTCGGACGGGATTAGCGGAACTCCGCGCCACGTGAGAAACGGATTGCCGAACAGGGTCACGGTTGGAGGCGGCACTCCTCGACGCGTGCACTCGCGCCCAAATGCAGCAATTGAGCGGGGATGCGCGAGAAAGAAGGAGGGCTCCTTCCAAACTTTGGTCAACAGCTCATCCAGATCATCCGGGGTCGGTGCACCTTTCCGGGTCGAAATCCTCTGCGAATCCTGAACGTTGTTCAACAGCCCGTAATCGGCGTTGTTGAACAATTCATTTTCCTGCCGTTCCTTTACGCTCTCGACGACGACGCGCAGCTGTTCACGGACCTGATCGTACGGGTTGCTGAAAATGTCGCCAATACGCGTCTGCACATTCACAACCGCGTTGATGCTGCTCAGCCGGTATTCGCGTGGTGTTTCTTCGTATTCGGCGAAAGTGCCCGGGATTTCCGACTCGTCGTTGTGACCGCATAGTACCTCGATCACCTTCTCTTCGACCACGCGATTGCGGCGGAAGATGCCGGCCTCAAGCGGCTTCCAATCCAACAGCCGGACCAGCCATCGGGGCGTAATGGCGCCATAAATTGGCGGCGTTTTTGTTACATTTGCAAGTTGAATTGCGCCTTGTTCGCTGACCGTTCCGCGCGATGCTGTTTCAGCCACTTGCTTTCCCCTTTACGCGATGGGATTCGAAGTCTGACAAATTGTAGTTGAAACCGTGTGCGAAAGGCATCCATCCGATTGTGCTTGATGCGGATGTCGCGACGAAAGTTGACTGGTCAGTATTTCCGGACCTTGCGATCGATGCGGTCAGACCATGCGTGAATGCCGCCACGAAGATTGCTGACCTTCTGGAATCCATGTTTTTGCAAGAACTCGACAGCCTTCACTCCGCGCGGTCCCATCTTGCAAACGGCAACAATCTCCTGACGCACATTCAATTCCGTGAACCGCTTTGGGAGCTCAGCGAGCGGAATCAGGTGTCCCCCGATATTGGAAATCTCATACTCGTACTCATCCCGCACATCGAGAAGGAACAGCTCTTCTCCTTGATCGAGGCGTTGTTTTAAATCTTCTGCTTGAATCTCAGGAACACTCACTCTGCTGTCTCCTTTTAGCCCGTAAAACACAAAACCCACCGCCTGTTGACTTTCTGGCGATGGGTCGTTGACTGCTGTCTAAATTCAGGACCTGATCAGGTCTCAGAAATCCTCATGCCAGAAAATACACGCCTGTTGTGCATACAGCAACAACACAAGGCCGCTTTCTGGACACCGAGTTTCATAATCAGGAGCCTAGCACATGGATGCAGCAGCCGTCAGTAGTGATTCCGGAAATCTATGCCCATAACGCTGTCGTGATGACAAGGCGCGTAAGAGATTGCCCGTATCACCGTCGATACGATGAATGACTGCATCGACTTCAGCGGAGGGTTGGTAGAGAAGGGTAGTATTTTTATCCACTTATAAATAAACGGCTTACATCCGTAGATGAATCCCTCTCCCCAAGCCAGCTATCAAACATCTCTTACACCCCTTCGACAATGCGGAAGTCTCGCTCCGCTGCACCCGTTAAGACCGCAAGCGCTTTCTTATAGGCATCGCTCTCATACGCTGCCTTCGCCTTTTCGACATCGTCAAACTCGACAAGGACCGTGCGCTCCACCCGTCCCGCCTCGTGTGCTTCGACGGCAATGCCGCGTGAGAAGATTCGTCCGCCCGCAGCTTCGATCGCGTTAATAGCAAGCGCAGAATAATTCTTCGCCGCCTGAGGGTCGGTAATGGTTCGATAGCTTACAACCCAGTAACCTTTTTTCATCCCAATCCATCCTGACCGCGGGGTAGTATCGCGTGGCCTTAACCCGCCGCGTGAGTTTAATCATCCACGGAGGCATCCATGCCTCCTCTAAATCCTATCGTCTCACGTCGCGGCACCGGGTCTCGGACGAGCCTTCCGCTGTGGACTGACCACTCATCTTTCTGAATCGATCATTGGTCCGATGACATCCATATCTGTTGTATTGGTGTGGGTTGTGGTATTCGGCTTTTTCGCGCGCTGAGCCGTCTACCGTAAAATAGAATTGTTCGCATGTCTGACCTAGCGGTCCGGACCTGGAAAAGCAACTTCTCAACAGCAGAGTGTTTTCGCCCGACGAACCCTCTTGGAAGACCGGATTCGTTCCTTATGTGTTGCGGTAAAGCCGTTTCTCCTGCTGGTGTCGCCGATACCGCGGTGGCCTGGCACTCTGGGGCTGACCTTGTATATGGCGGGGAACCAGCTAAAAGATAGACGGTAAGGCTAGTTCCGCAGGGAAATCCAACCCTTTTCCGGCCAGAGGCAGGCATCCTTGACGGTGTCTGCTGGCCGCAGGAGAGATTGACGAACTATGTGGATAGTACGCCTCGCGCTGCGAAGGCCTTATACATTTGCTGTATTTGCTTTGCTCCTGCTGATCCTCGGCCCGATCTCGATCATGCGCACGCCGACGGATATTTTTCCGAACATTGATATTCCGGTTGTCGCCATGGTTTGGCCTTACACTGGCCTCTCACCTGAACAGATGGCGCAGCGCATTGTGTGGCAGAGCGAGCGCACCCTGACAACAACGGTCAACGATATTGAACATGTTGAGTCGCAATCACTCAACGGCATCGGCATCATCAAGATTTTCTTCCAGCCGAAGGTCAATATCGCCATGGCGGTCGCCCAGGTTGCCGCGATCGGGCAGACGCAATTGCGCCAGTTGCCGCAAGGAACCACGCCGCCGCTCATCCTCCAATACAGCGCCTCCAGCGTCCCCATTATTCAGCTTGGCCTTTCCGGTGAAGGGCTGTCGGAGCAGCAACTCAACGATTACGGTTTGAACTTCATCCGCACCCAGCTGGTCACGGTAGATGGGGCCGGCATTCCCTATCCCTACGGCGGAAAGCAGCGTCAGGTGCAGGTCGACCTCAATCTGCAGGCGCTCCAGTCCAAAGGCCTTTCACCCTCCGATGTCGTCAATACCATCGCGGCCCAAAACCTGATTCTGCCTTCCGGCACTGTCAAGGTCTCCGAATTCGAGTACCAGGTGGAAACGAACAGCGCCCCGGCGGCTGTCGAAGAACTGAACAACCTGCCCATTCATACTTTGAGCGGTGCGACTGTCTACATCCGCGATGTAGCACATGTGCGCGACGGCTTTCCACCGCAGACCAATATCGTTCGCGTCGACGGGCAGCGCGCCTCGCTGCTGACTGTCCTCAAAACAGGCGATGCTTCGACGTTGGACATTACCGAGGGTATCCGCGCAAAACTGCCCGGCATCAAGGCGCAGCTTTCTCCGGCGCTTAGAATCACCCCTCTGGCCGATCAATCGATTTTCGTTCGCGCCTCGATCAACGGCGTCGTGCGCGAAGCCATCATTGCCGCGTGCCTGACCGGCATCATGATTCTCGTCTTCCTGGGCAGCTGGCGCAGCACGCTGATCATTGCCGTCTCAATCCCGCTTTCCATCTTGTCGTCGCTGCTTGTCCTGAGCGCTCTGGGCGAGACCATCAACATCATGACACTGGGAGGGTTGGCGCTCGCCGTCGGCATCCTCGTCGACGACGCCACGGTCGAAATTGAAAACATCAACCGTAACATCGAGATGGGCAAGGCAGTTGAGCAGGCGATTCTCGACGGCGCCTCGCAGATCGCGGTCCCGGCTTTTGTCGCTACCATCTCCATCTGCATTGTCTTCGTGCCGATGTTCTTTCTTACCGGCGTAGCGAGATATCTCTTCGTTCCGCTGGCGGAAGCCGTTGTCTTCGCCATGCTGGCTTCCTATCTGCTCTCGCGTACGGTCGTGCCGACTATGGCCAAGTACCTGCTGCAGGAGCACGACGACGAGGCACACGAGCGTAAGCAGCAGAGCCGCAATCCTCTGGTTCAAGGGCAGCTGAAATTCGAGCACTATTTCGAGAAATTGCGCGTAGGTTATCGCGGAGTTCTAGAAATGTGTCTTGAGCATGCAGCGATCTTCATGATCATCTTCTTCGTCTTCACCATCGGATCTGCGGTGCTGCTCTATCCATTTCTTGGCCAGGATTTCTTTCCGTCCGTCGATGCCGGGCAGTTCAAGATCCATTTACGCGCCCACACTGGGACACGTATTGAAGAGACGGCACGCATCTGCGATGAGGTGGACCGGACCATCCGCGAGGTGATTCCCAAAAATGAGGTGGAATCCATCATCGACAACATCGGCCTGCCCTATAGCGGTATCAACACCACATACAGCAACTCTGCGGCGATTGGTCCTGCGGATGCCGACATTCAAGTGTCGCTGTCGGAAAATCATCATCCGACGCCCGCGTACGTGCAGAGGTTGCGCTCTATCCTGGCGCACCGCTTCCCCGGCGTGACTTTTTACGAATTGCCGGTCGATATGGTGACGCAGATTTTGAACTTCGGTCTTCCCGCGCCTATCGATATACAGATTGTAGGCCCGAATCTCGACGGGAATCGCGCCTTTGCCGAGCAGATGATGAACCGGGTGAAATATGTCCCCGGAGCTGCGGACATGCGCATTCAGCAGCCCTTCGACAATCCGCGCCTGTTTGTCGATGTGGATCGCACCAGGGCACAGCAGGTCGGATTGCAGCAACGCGATGTGGCGCAGAGTTTGCTAGTTGCCACCAGCGGCAGTTTCCAGACCGCACCTACCTTCTGGCTGAATCCGAGAACAGGCGTCAGCTACAGCATTGCGGTGCAGTCACCGCAATACAACCTGGACACGCTGCAGGACGTGAAGAACATTCCGCTCACTTCCGGGAGCGGTGGAGGCGGCGGTACTGGTTCAAACGCATCCGCGAATGCAGCTGTCAGCATTGGCGCAGGCAGCCCAACCTTACCGGCAAATGCGCCCATGGGCGGGTCGCCTATCCAGATCCTTGGAAACGTAGCTTCCATCACCCCCGGCACCGAACAGGGCACGCAATCGCACTACAATATCGCGCCGGTCATCGACATCTACGGCAACGTTGTCAACAGCGATCTTGCCAGCGTCGACAAGGGAATTGAAAAGATCATTGCGGATATGCAGGGTAAACTGCCGCGCGGCTCACGGATTGTGGTGCGCGGCCAGGTCGAGACCATGCGGACGTCGTTTGTCGGCCTGATCGGCGGTCTCGTGTTTTCAATCCTGCTGGTCTACCTTCTCATCGTCGTCAACTTCCAGTCGTGGCTTGACCCCTTCATCGTCATTTCTGCGCTGCCGGCCGCATTGAGCGGTATCGTCTGGTTCCTCTTTATCACGCATACGCGCATCAGCGTCCCGGCGCTTACCGGCGCCATCATGTGCATGGGCGTGGCCACGTCGAACTCGATTCTCGTGATCAGCTTTGCGCGCGAACAGCTGGAAGAGAACGTGGGCGATGCGCTGGCCGCCGCTCTGAGTGCGGGTTTCACGCGTTTCCGCCCGGTTCTGATGACGGCGCTGGCCATGATCATCGGCATGATGCCCATGGCGCTCGGCCTGGGAGACGGCGGCGAGCAGAATGCGCCGCTCGGACGCGCTGTTATCGGGGGGCTGCTGTTTGCCACGATATCGACGCTGTTCTTCGTTCCGACTTTCTTCAGCGCTCTGCATGGGCGCCGGGAGAAGAAGCGCCGCGCAAAACAAAATCGCCTTGAACACACTCTGCCCGAGACAGAGGAGAGCTAAGAGCCATGAGCAACGCACCTGAATCGCATAATCCGAAAACCCCGCAGCAAGGATCTAAAAAGTCCCGTGGCGGCGCCATTACTCTCCTGATTGTCGTTTTTGTTGTGGCTGTCATTCTCGCTGTGGCCGGTGTCCTTCAGCGGTTGAGCGCACGCACCAAGCTCGAAAACCAGACGACCGAATTGGCCGCGCCTGATGTATTGGCTGCGCCGCCGCAGCAAGGCAAGCCAACAGAAGAAGTCGTGCTCCCCGGCAACATCTTCGCCTACGTGGATTCGCCGATTTACGCCCGCACCAACGGCTACCTAAAGAAGTGGTACTTCGACATTGGCGCGCACGTGAAGCAGGGCCAGCTTCTGGCAGAAATCGAGAGCCCTGAAGTCGACCAGCAGCTCGCGCAGGCCAAGGCCGATCTGCTCACGGCAGAAGCCAATGCAAAATATGCGCAGGCGACCTCGGCCCGCTATCAGGACCTAGTCAAATCCGATGCCGTATCGCAGCAGGACACGGAAAACTTCACCACGCAAGCCTCGGCCACAAGCACTGCAGTCAAGTCCGCGGAAGCCAACGTGCAGAGGCTGAATGAGCTTGTCTCCTTTGAAAAGATCTACGCACCCTTTGATGGAACGATTACCGCACGCGGTATCGATGTGGGACAGCTGATCGACCTGGGAGCTACAAAAGAGATGTTCCACCTGTCTGCTGAGCAGACCTTGCGCGTCTATGTAAATGTGCCGCAGGTATACTCTCTCGCTGCTAAGCCAGGATTGCCCGCCGATCTCACCTTTGCCGAATATCCCAGCCGCACGTTTCAGGGCAAGATCGTTCGCACAGCCAAATCCATCGATCCAGCCTCGCGTACCTTACTTGTAGAAGTCGATGTCGACAACCGTAAGGGCGAGCTCGTCCCTGGCGCCTACACTCAGGTCCACTTCAAACTGGGAATGGAGCAGCCCACTCTCATCATCCCTGTTCCGGCGCTGATCTTCCGTTCGCAGGGTCTGCAGGTGGCAACGGTTATAGATGGCAAAGCAAAACTCGTTCCGATCACCATCGGACGCGACGATGGCCGAACTGTCGAAGTGATATCCGGCATCCAGACCGGCGACCAGGTGATCCAGAACCCGCCAGACTCCATTGTGGACGGAGAAGTCGTACACGTGGTGCGCCCAGAGCAGCAGAACCCTCCGGCTACGCCGCAAAAGGGAGGCGAGTAGCATGAGCGCTCGTCACATCCAGGCCATCGGCGCTGCCGGTCTGTGCGCGCTGATTGCAGGCTGCACCGTTGGCCCCAACTACAAGCGGCCCACTGCGCCTGCTCCACCGGCATTCAAAGAAGCCGCTCCGCCGCCGAGCATTCCGAATGGTTCATGGAAGCAGGCCCAGCCAAGCGACCAGGCCTTGCGCGGCAAATGGTGGGAAATCTATAACGATCCGCAGTTGAATGCGCTGGAAGAAAAGGTTGCGATCTCCAACCAAACCTTGAAGGCGGCAACCGAGCAGTACTTCTCAGCCCGTGCCGCGGTACAAATTGCCCGCGCCGCCTACTATCCGACGCTCAGCGCCGGCCCCGCGATTACCCGGCAGCACCTGTCGCAAAACCGGCCGACCGCCGTCCCGGGCGCGGTCGATCAATACAACGATTTCTCACTTGCAGGACAGGCCAGCTGGGAGCCCGATTTTTGGGGACAGGTGCGCCGCACCGTTGAAGCTTCGCGTGCCAGTGCACAGGCCAGCGCTGCCGATCTGGCCAATGTCGAACTGAGCGTTCGCTCAGAGCTGGCGCAGGATTATTTCGAGCTGCGCGGCCTCGATCTGCAAAAGCAGCTGCTCGACAACACGGTGAATTCTTATACTGATTATCTAAATTTGACTAAGACGCGCTTCAAAGGCGGTGTCGCAACCGATTCCGACGTAGCTCTGGCAGAGACGCAGCTGAAAAGCACACAGGCTCAGGATATCGATGTGGGCGTCGCGCGTGCGCAGTTTGAACACGCCATCGCAACCCTGACTGGCGAACCCGCATCGACCTTTGGTCTTGCGCAAGCGCCGCTCAGTCTCCCGCTGCCGCAGGTTCCAACTGGTTTGCCGTCAGAGCTGCTGGAGCGCCGGCCGGACATCGCAGGTATGGAGCGTCGCGCCGACGCCGCCAACGCGCAGATCGGCGTCGCCATCTCCGCCTACTACCCGAACATCACGCTTAGCGGAGGCGGTGGTTTTGAGAGCAAGAATCCCGGCACCTGGATTCAAGGCCCCAGCGCGCTGTGGTCCCTCGGCGCTTCCGCCACGGAGCTGCTTTTCGATGCAGGCCGCCGCCACGCTGTGACCGAGCAGGCACGAGACAATTACGAAGTCACTGTCGCCAATTACCGCCAGAGCGTGCTGAACGCTTTTCAGGAAGTGGAAGACAATCTGGCTGCCCTGCGTATCCTCAATGACGAATCGGCAACGCAGGCGGAGGCAGTGGCAGCGGCTGAGCGGTCCCTCCGGATCAGCACCACTCGTTATAAACAAGGGTTGGACGATTATCTGGTGGTGCTCACTGCGCAAACCGTATTGCTGACCAACCAGCGCACTCAGGCCGATATCACAACGCGTCAGTTCGCGGCCAACGTGCTGCTGATTAAGGCTCTCGGCGGCGGTTGGGATACGACGCAGCTGCCCAAGTTGTAATTCCAGATACAGGCCCGCTTACGGAAGCGGGCCTGTGTTAAACGCTTCCAGCACACGCCCACTCGAAAGCCGATAGATACCGAAAGATCTGCCCGTCTTTCCGCGCAGCTCGAAGATCAATTCAGCGCGTCCATCCCCATCCGTATCCGCAACGTCGACGAGACGCATGCGTGGAGCGATGTCCAGCGCCTTATCACTGGTCAGCTGCTTGAAGAGGACATGCGGTACGCCATAAAAGTCAGGCTGGGCAACAAGCGTAACGTATTTCGCCTCACCATCAGCGCCGGTGGCTTTCGCGGTTAAAACGAGCGTTGCGCCGCCATTGTAGGAAAGCTCGAATACATTGAACTTCTCGTCTTCAAGCGCCGGCAGCGGAGGGGGTGGCGCAGCCTTGCGCCGTGCCGTCGTCGTTTTTGTAGCCGTCTTGGTTACATTTGTTAGAGGCGGTTCCGTGAAGCCAGCTGCGATTGCTTTCTGCGCCTGCTCTTCCATCGCTGCCTTCATCTTGGCTGCATCCGCCGGATCCGCCCAGCTATACGTAAACGGATGACTTTCGGTCGTCTTCACATCGGAGATGGCCGCCATCTGGTTCATGTCTATCGGCAGTCCTTCGAGTTTCGAAGGCTCGACGCTTCCCTCCAGCACTTGCGGTCGGCCGTAGCGCAGCTTCGGACGGTCAGGGTCGGCAGGGAAGCTCACCGGGCCGCCCGCATTGGCGGCAGCGTCGCTGCGCTTGTGGAGAGTAGGACGGTCCGGATCGATGGCAGGAGCATCCTGCGTGTTGTCGCCGGAATCTTTCCTATGCAGCGTGGGCTGGTCGGGGTCGGTCGACGCGGTCGAAGTGCTGCTCGAATCGCTACCTGAAGCTGATCCGGAGCTGCTGTCGCTGGCATCGCGACGGTGGAGCGTAGGCTTGTCCGGATCGCTCGCCGATGTGCTTGATCCGCTACTAGACGAAGTTGTGCCCGATGTCGTGCTTCCAGACGTCGTGCTCCCGGAATTCGAGCCCGAACTGGTGTCACTGCCATCCTTCCGGTGCAGCGTAGGTCTGTCTGAATCAGTCGTTGACGTAGACGAGGTGCTCGTCGTTCCGGAATCGGAGCTCTCACTCCCATCCTTCCGATGCAGCGTCGGCTTGTCCGAATCCACGTCCTTTACCACCTGCGGCGGATGCTTTGACATCGGCGGCTTTGCCTTGGCCTTGATGACGACCTCGGGCCTGACCGACCCAACCGCGATCCACGACCCGCCCAGGTTTTCCGCGCCGTTGACGTTAAACAGCCCTTTCGGCGCTCCCGCCAGTTCCAGTTCGTAGATGGTCCCGGTAAGGACGGTCAAAGGCGCAGGCGCTGCCAGATACAACCCGCCCGGCTGATACTGCTGTCCATCCCATACTGCGAGCGGGATAAGACGGCCGGCCTTGGGCTGCGACAGGTCTCCTGTCCACTCAAAAACGCCTGTGGCGCGCAGCGTCGGGCCGGTTTCCGCGCTCTTGTTAATGTGACCAGGATATTGTGCGTGCGCGGCGCCGCCCATGCACACGATCAACATCGACAGCATGAAAAGAAACCGCGCAGGTTTTAATCCGAACGTCGCGACAGGCAGTGACATACACTCAGGGTCTGGGAAACAATCGACCCGACCCATACTATTATTCTTGCGGAAGGACCCATTCATGGAAGTTCACGATAAAGTTGCCGATTTTACGCTCCAGGATGACCAGGAGAACACCGTTCATCTTTCAGATTACGCCGGAACGCCGGTTGTGCTCTTCTTTTACCCCAGGGCCGATACACCAGGCTGCACGATCGAGGCATGCGGCTTCCGCGATGTCTTCAAGAAAATTCAGAAGACCGGAGCGATAGTGCTGGGCATCTCACGCGATACACCCCGGGCCCAGGCCAAATTCAAGGCAAAGTATGACCTTCCGTATCCACTCCTTGCAGATGTAGACGAAAAAGTGTGCAAACAGTTTGGCGTGTTGAAGGAAAAGAACATGTATGGGAAGAAAGTGATCGGAATCGAGCGAACAACCTTTTTGATCGGCCCCGACCAGAGGCTGCTCAAGATTTTCCCGAAAGTAAAGCCGGAAGGCCACGCCGAAGAGGTTCTAGAGACGATTAAATCTCTAAAGAAATAAAACTTGCCTGAAAACTGAGAGTCCCAGGTCTCAACGAGACCTGGGACTCTCACTCAAAGACTCCGACCTACTGCACCTTAAACGTTAAAGTCGTTTCAGCATCGATCTTCGCCTCTTTCTTGCCTGTCGCGGCGGCCCCGGCAGTTCCCGCGCCAGCACCCGCAAGGGCGCCGATCGCCGCGCCTTTACCGCCGCCGAAAATTCCGCCCAGTAGAGCACCTACAGCTGTTCCGCCGCCGATTTTCGTCACATTGCTCTTGGTGTGGCCTTCGCCGTCCACAGCGTACATGTCCGTCGTCACGGGAATGCCATTGACAGATGTCAGCTCCAGCGCCAGCATGCCAGGCTTGCTCAGGCGGCCCGAAGACTCGGCATCGGAAACCACGCCTCTCACCCCAGATCCCGCAGGAGCCACCACTTGCCCATTTACGGCGAGGTCGTTGACCAACAATCCAGACCAGCGCTGACCGGTCGTGGCCGTGCCTGAACTGAGCGAAGTCGTGTTCGTCACAACAATGGCTGTGCCGGACGGGATACTCTGAGCCTGCGAAGAAAGCGCTGCGGCAACAAACATGAATACTGCAACCGCATGTGTGACAATACTTTTGAATCCTGAGTGGCGACGCATGTTTTACGGCTCCTTTTCTCGATTCTCGAACTCAACTCCCTATGTCTAGAACGGCGCGCTCCTCCAGAACAAAAATCACAGCGGTTCCCAGTTCGTTCTATGAACGCGCTCCCGACATTGTCGCACGCGAATTGCTGGACAAGCTTCTGGTGCGGGAATTAAACGGCGAGCGCCTCTCTGGCCGTATTGTGGAAGTTGAGGCATACTTCGGCGTGGAAGACCCTGCCGCCCATTCCTACATCGGGCGCACCGCGCGCAACGCAGTTCTCTTCGGCCCTCCGGGATTCGCCTATGTCTATTTCATTTACGGCATGTACTACTGCATGAATGTCTCCTGCGAGCCCGACGGGGAGCCCGGCGGCGTCCTCATCCGCGCCCTCGAACCAGTGGAAGGGCTGGAGACGATGGCAAAGCTGCGCAAACTGCCGCCGCATCCAAAGCTGCAGCTGCTGACCTCAGGCCCAGGCCGCCTGTGTCAGGCGCTTGATATCACGCGCGTCGCGCACAATGGCCTCGATGTGACAGAGACCTCATCCCTCCTGCGAATCGAGGACGATGGCCGTCAACCCGAGAGAATTCTGGTGACGCCGCGCATCGGCATCCGGCACGCCGCTGAACTCCCCGCACGCTTTCTT
>Ga0206941_10080_pt1 | contig 29434 bp, 24 predicted proteins | sample Alteio_BWOrgHeat_9_FD_153251 | JGI IMG/M metagenome (GOLD analysis project Ga0206941, IMG submission 153251) | Enriched cells from forest soil in Barre Woods Harvard Forest LTER site, Petersham, Massachusetts, United States -... | ecosystem: Environmental > Terrestrial > Soil > Temperate forest >...
CGTCGTACCTGCATTAAATACCATACGTAAATCCAGCATGGGAATTTCAGGTGTGTGGACGAAATAAACAGGGACGTTTTGAGTGGTTTTCCAGTGTTGGATGTTGAGAAGTTTAGACATGAGTTATTTTAATTTTGTAGGTTTTAAATTCAACACAGTCAATCGATCTATCGCTAAATATTTCTTCGCAATAGTTTTAATTTCCTTTGGTGTCACAGCAACAATACGTGCCAAATATTCATCACGCAGTTTCCAAGATAAGCCCACAGCTTCCAGGCTACCAATTTCGTTTGCTTGCCGCGAAATAGAATCCAACGCATAAGTTCTTGACGAAATTGCGCGTGCTTTCACACGTTGCAATTCTTCTTCGCTCACTAATGTCGTTTGTAAACGTTTAATCTCTTTTAGGATGGCTGCTTCTAATTGAGCAATCGTATGCCCAGGTGCAGGTGTCGCTTCTATCATAAATAAACTACTCAAACGTGCGTAAGGGTTATACCAGGCGTTTGCATCTGCGGCGATCTCTTGTCCGCGCGTTAAGTTTTGACTGAATCGACCACTTCTACCGCCATCTAACACAGCTGCGATCACGTTCAACACGTAAGGTTCATTACTCTCTATATCATTTTTTAACGATGGCACGTTGTAGCACATCCCCAACCAAGGCACTTGCGCCTGCGCTTTAACCGTGACACTACGTTTACCTAAAGGAGGAATTTCAAATTGCGGTTTGAGATCAGGCAATACCGAAGAAGGTAACGCCCCGAAATGTTTCAGCGCTAATTCATGGACTTTCTCTGGCACCACATCTCCTACAACAACCAGTAATGCATTGTTGGGTGCGTACCATTGTTGATACCACGCACGCAAATCTTCCACCGTCATGTGCTGCAAATCATGCATCCAGCCAATAGGCATATGATGATACGCCGTAGAAATATGTGCTGCCGCCATCCAACGCTCATAGGCTTTTCCATGCGGGTTGTCCTCCGTGCGCATGCGACGTTCTTCCATGATGACCTGCATTTCTTTGGCGAACTCATCTTTATCCAGCGTCAAATGCCGCATGCGATCCGCTTCTAATTCAAACGCAATAGGTAATTTTGCGGCGTCTAATAATTGATAATAGCCCGTGTAATCGTAATCGGTGAATGCATTTTCATCGCCACCGTTTTCCGCAATGATGCGAGAAAATTCACCCATGCCATATTCTGGTGTGCCTTTGAACATCATGTGTTCGACTGCGTGAGAAATACCCGTGATACCAAAAGGTTCATAGCTGGAGCCGACTTTATACCAAACTTGCGAGACAACAACGGGCGCGCGGTGATCTTCTTGTACAAATAGCTGCAAGCCATTGGGTAATTGCCAACTATGTACGGGGGGTTTTTTTTGTGGATGTGTGGACATGAGGTGCATCTGATTAATTTAGAAGCGGGAGTATAGCGGGCTAGGCGTAGGGTGGAAAGTATTATGGGTTAACTTATTTTTTATAAAGCGAATGCTAAACTTCCGCCGAGAATGGCTGAAGCTGGGCGTATTATGCGGAATAGGCATAAATACTCCTCCTCATCATTTGATTTTTTTATATTTTGTACATGGTTGCTTTGAAGGGCATGGGTCTACCCACCTCATGCAACCTTGATAAGCGAATGAAAGCTATGCAGATTTTTTCATCCTCCTTGTTGCTGCTTTTTTAGCAGCAGGTTTTTTTGTGCTGATTTTCTTGATAGATTTTTTTATTGCTTTTTTAGTCTCTACTTTTTTGACAGATTTTTTAACAAGTTTTTTAGTGGCCATTTTCTTTTTGGGTATAGGTAATTTTTTTGTTACCGCGGGTAAGCGTTTTTTCGCTCCAGCAAGTTTTTTTCTGACAGCAGGTTTTGTCGTAGTCTCATCCATATCAATACCAAACAAGGCAGAAAGATCGCTGTCTGCAAGCGTAGGTGTGGTTGTATCTGTAGATGGCACAAACGAAGATGCCTTGCCCGCTTGTGTGATGAGTTCGCTATGATCTGCTTGTCGTAGCAAAAATAAATCTTCAGGGTGATTATCCAAGCGCGCGCCAACGCCGTATAAAACAGCAGCCACGTGTTTGCACATATCCGCCCAATCAGGACAGGAACAATCTAATTTTATTTCTTTGGGTTGAGGGAATAATCCTTTATCTGGATGGGTGATAATTTCCATCACGCCTTTGGAAAATCTTCCTTGTAGTAATTCAATCAGCGAATCTATTTTTCCCGCACATTCTGTGACTATTTTTTTCCATTGTTCAGGTTTAACGCTGGAAATGGAGATGTTAATTTTGTAAATAGCAGAGCCGCTCACGAGTGCTTTGATTTCACCGGATGAAATTTGCAAATCAATGACAGAGCCATTGCGCACATAAGTGCGTCCGCGTGGCAATCGATTGGCATAATCGCTATAAGATTCCAAATGCGTACACCAGGCTTTTCCCCAAAAAGTTTTTGTAATCGTTCTTCCGTCGATTGTGACGGGTTGCACAGCGTTGCCTTTCTTTTTCAAGTCGGTAATTTTGCGCGCAGCCTGTGCTTTACGTTTTGCTACTGATACGTAAGGGGGAAAGCCTTCGTAGTATCGAGCCATGAGTTTTCTCCTGTTTTATTATTGGGATTTTCATCCATCCCCCAATGCACGATGAATATCCAGCGTCACCATGTTTAACAGTTCAGCATCAGATAATTCCGTCAGTGTAGCATCACCACCTTCCTGCATAATTGTTTCAGATAAAGATTTCTTGTCACTGATCAACGCATCAATTTTTTCTTCAACAGTACCCTGACAAATAAATTTATGCACCAAAACATTTTTTTTCTGCCCAATGCGATAGGCGCGGTCTGTGGCTTGATTTTCTACCGCAGGATTCCACCAACGATCAAAATGAATGACATGTGATGCAGCAGTTAAGTTTAATCCCGTACCGCCTGCTTTTAGCGATAATATAAAAAAAGGCGGGCCATTTTCTTGCTGAAAAAGATCTACTCGTTTAGCGCGTTCTTTTACAGTTGTCTGGCCATGCAAAAAAAGTCCTTCGCATCCAAATATATTCATCAGAAAATGTTGTAATGCTGGCATCACTTCTCGAAATTGCGTAAATATCAGTACTTTTTCTTGTTTTTCTGAAATTAGCTCGCAAACTTCTTTGAGTCGATTAAATTTTCCGCTAAGCACTGGATCGTATTCGCCATGCCCTAACCATTGATTGGGATGATTACAAATTTGTTTAAGACGCAGCAAATAAGATAAGACTATACCTCGGCGCTGCATACCTTCTGTGTCTTCTTGCTGCAATTTTATTGCAAGCTCATCGACTGCTTGCTGGTACAACCCTGCCTGTTGTTTTGTGAGCGTACAATACGTCTGCATTTCTGTTTTATCGGGCAAGTCATTGATAATGCTTTTATCGCTCTTTAATCGCCTTAAAATATAGGGGTTGACCAGTTTTCGTACTGCCGCATAAAAATGACCGAGCTTATCTTCTTTGGATTTTTGTTTGCCATAGTTTGAAAATATTTTGCTTGAGCCTAACAATCCTTGCGCAACAAAATCAAATAATGACCATAAATCCAACAGACGATTTTCAATCGGCGTGCCTGTCAGCGCAAAGCGTACGCGACCATTTAATTTTTTTATCGCTTGTGTCTGTTTGGCTGTAGGGTTTTTAATCGCCTGCGCTTCATCCAGAATAATCATGTCCCACTGCATGCTGCTCAACCAGGGGAGCCGATGCACAGTTGCATAAGTGGTGATAACAAGATCTATGTTTGATAAGTCTGGTTGATCTTGCGCTAGTGATTTTTCTTTTTTAATAGCAGAACTGTGCGCAATATATATCTTTAAAGAGGGCGCAAAACGATCTGCTTCTGCTTGCCAATTCCCTAACAATGAAGCAGGCAGTACTAACAGATGCGGTTTTTTCTCCCCTGATTTTTCTGTTTGATGCTTAATCAATAAGAGCAATGACAACACTTGTATGGTTTTTCCTAATCCCATGTCATCCGCTAAGCAACCCCCTAACCGCATTTTATATAACCACCATAACCACTGCACGCCACGTTCCTGATAAGGTCGCAAGGTGGCATTTAAATATTTTTTCAACACAGTCTGCGATGTTTTTTCACCCTTAGCTTCTGGATGACGCAAATGATGCAACACATCTTGTAAGTAAGCCCCTTCATTGACGGTTGACCATGCTGAAATCGTTTCAGGAGAAATAGTTTCTGTCACACTATTTGATACGCCTGCCACTAAACGCAAACCTTCTGAAAAAGAGAGCCCATCGCGCTTGACCTGGCGTTCAATCGATTGCCAATGTGTGAGCACTTCATTGAGTTTTTCATTATCTATCTGTACCCACTGACCTTTAATTTGCACTAGATTTTCTTGCTCTGATAATAGTTGCTGCAATTCTTTTTGCGTAAATCTTTCACCAGAAGGCAAGCTAACCTGCATATTAAAATCGAGTAACGCACTGAGCCCTACCGCACTGGTTTTTGCATTACCCACTGAAATTTTAATGGTGGGACGCGGCGGTTTTTTAGGATCCCACCAATTAGGTACGCGCACCATCACGCCAGCTGCTTCATAATGTGGAATATCTTTTAAAAACTGAAACGCTTCTTTCCCCCGCCAGGCAAGTGGTTTAAAAATACTTCCGTTCCCCACAATTGCTTTAAGAAATTGACTTTGCTCCGTTGCTTTTTGTACAGGCAGCAACAATGAAAGCAGTAAAGATTTTTTGTTTTCTCCAGCATATTCCTCCAATGCGCGCCCCAATGGCAAATGCTGTACCTGCGCTGTTTTGGACAAACGTGTGGTGTAAGTGGCTAAAAATGCAAAAGGATAAATTGCATCAGATTTATTTTCAGCCAGATGAAAACACACGCGTCCTATTTTATGCCATTGGGTGTGATAAGCAGATAGATAAGCTTCTATATCTCCACTAAATGAAGCGACTTCTTTTTTGAGCGCATGCGCTAATTCCCCCCAACATATAGCGAGCAATTCTATGTTCAAATATTCTGCGCCACGCATAAAGGGTGCTTCTGAAAGGAGCTTGTTGATTTCATCTGCGGGAAAGAGAAGGGGAGGAAGAGAAGGTAATTTTTCTTGCGCGCAGATTTGTTTGCATAACGCTGTCACAAAAATCTGTGCGAATTGCTGCCAGAAACTAACACTGGGCGGAAGCGGTGTATCAAAATGCGTCAATCCTAATCGCAATAACGCAATACGATCATCTGTGGCAAAAAAATCGTGTATTTTGTGAGAGGCGACATTAGAAACCGTTTCCTGGTTTTCAGGATCGCTGTAAAGATGTAAATGCCCCGTGGGTGAAAGTGCGAGGCTTAAAGGCACAGTAGATACTGCATCAGTACCGGCAGAAGTTTCTGAAAATTTAGCTAAAAATTTATGTTGAGTGTTGGCAACCAATGTGAGTTTCCTCTACTAAGGGTTGGCATGCCCAATCCAAACTAACTCACCCTCTTGCACTTGCAAAATGACTGCGCTTTTCTGCGCTTCTCCGCCTGATTGTTGAGTAAAATCAATCGTACCACTGACGCCTTCTACCACAGGCAATTCCCATAAACTATTACGAATGGTTTCACCTGTTAAAGGTTGATCTACTTTAATCGCGGTAATTGCATCAAATAAAATCTGATATGCATCATAGGTCAATGCTGCCATTTCATCAGGCACTTTTCCGTATAATGCTTGATATTGTGCGACAAACTCTTGTGTGACATGCGATCGGTCATCGGGAAAATACTGGCTGGCAAAATACACCCCCTCTAACGCATCCTGTGTTAATGACATTAAATCCGTACGACTCCCATGCGTGCTGCCCAATAATTCAGCAGCAATACCGAGTTTTTTAACTTGAGGCACAATACGTGAAATATTTTCTAGAGAATCCGGCAAAAATATCAACTCAGGCCTAGCTGCCGCAATAACAGACAACTGCCTCGTAAAATCTTCTGCGCTATTCTTGTAGGTTTCTATCACAACGATCTTTCCGCCTAATGCTTCAAAACTCTCTTTGAAAAAGTCAGCTTGCTCTATAGCAGTAGCATCATCTCTGTCATAGATAATCGCAGCAGTTTTGTAATTTTTGGTATAGCGCGCAAAATTTGCTAAGACACGACCTGCAAAAATCGGAGAAAAAGAAGCTCTGAATACATACGCGGTATGTGGATCTATTTTCACATCTGCTGTTTTAATATTCGCCGTAAACCATGGTGCAATCAATACTGTTTTTGTACTCTGCGCTATTTTAGCAGCAGCAAGCACTTCTGCATTGGTATTAGGACCTACCATAGCCACCACACGATCTTGCTTAATCAATTTTTTGGCTATTTCTATCGATCTACCCGGGTTGACATGATAATCCTCTATCACCAATTCTACCGGCACCCTTCTGTTTGCAAAGATCACACCCCCACGTTCGTTGACTTCGTTTACTGCCATCTGGGCTGCATTTTTTGCCGAAATCCCGGTTTCTGATGCACTATCCAGCAATGCACCAATTTTTATTTTATCTATTTTAGCGCGTGAGTTGTCACACCCTGTCAGGGTAATCGCGAATATAAATATTAAAAATAAGGACAATTTTTTTATCATGAAAAATTCTAGTTAAGAAAAATATAGGCGTTAAGAATATGACGAGAGTATACTCAAAGCTGATCAAAGAACTCTATTTATTTTTTCACAAATTTTTATACTTCAGGAGATTTCTATGAAACTTTACTATTCCAAAGGCGCTTGCTCATTGGCAGTGCGCATCACCCTTCACGAAATTGGCATTCCTTGCGAATTTGAATCCGTAGATTTAAAAACCAAGCAAACCCAGACGGGCAGTGATCATCTCAAAACAAACCCTAAAGGCGCCGTCCCTGCATTGGCGTTAGATGATGGCACAGTGCTCACCGAAAATATTGTGATCCAACAATATCTGGCAGAAAAATACCAAGCACATCAGTTATTACCCACACCAGAAAACTTCAACCGCTATCGTGTTTTAGAATGGCTGAGTTTTGTGGCAACTGATCTACATAAAAATTGCACGCCTTTTTTTATTCCACAGATCTCAGAAGAAACAAAAGAAATTTATAAAAAATTTTTGAAAAACAAATTAGCGTTTGTTGACCAGCATTTGAGCCACCATACTTATTTAGCGGGTGATCATTTCACTTTACCTGATAGCTATTTATTTGTAGTGCTCAGATGGATGTCACATATTGGGATTTCGGTAGCAGAATATAAAAATCTCTCGCGGTTTTTTGATGAGGTGAAAAACAGAAAAGCGGTTAAGCAGGCATTAGAGGAAGAGGGGTTGTAACAACTGGTTAGTGTGGTTGGTGGAGACGGTATAAACCAATAGCACTAACTTAAGAAGCTTGATAAAGATTTTAAATAAAATTTACCACAGAGGCACAAAGACACAAAGACACAAAGACACAGAAAGATATTAAAAAAATAAGGCACAAAAATAAAACAAGAAAACATGGAGAAAACATAAAATATAAAAATTTTCTCAATATTTTCTCTGTGTTCTTAATTTTTCAATAATTTTTGAATTTAAGTTTTTCTCTGTGTCTTTGTGTCTTTGTGCCTCTGTGGCAAATAATTCTTTTCTTAAGTTAGCGCCATTGCGCTATAAACCACCCTCCGCCACCCAATCTACCACCCATTTCCCTGCGTCCGGCGCACTCAACACCTCACACAACCACGGCAATATTTGCTCTACCTCTTCTTTCCACTGCCACGGTGGATTAATCACAATCATCCCACACGCTGAAAAATTTTTACTTGCTAAATAAGGCAAATGTAACTCACAGCGCAAAATATTTTGTATGCCTGCATCAACTAAGTCACTATAAAACCTATTCACTTCCTTGAGATTTTTAATGGGGTACCACACGGCATAAACACCGGTACTCCAGCGTTGTAGGGCAAATTTTAATTGCGTGACGAGGGTTGAAAATTCATCCGTTTCTTCAAATGGCGGGTCGATCAATACCAATCCACGTTTTTCTTTAGGAGGAAGAAAAGCTTTGAGCCCTTGATAGCCATCTAGATGATGCACAGCTACCTGCTTATCATATGCAAATAATTTTTTGAGGGAGAGGATATCTTGCGCATGTAATTCCGTGAGGATCATGCGATCGGTGGGACGCAGGAGTTTGCGAACGAACAGGGGAGAACCAGGATAAAACGGTAAAGATAATAATGTTAAATATTGTTTCACAACTTCAAATGGTACATTTTTTAGCTGCAATAATTTATTTATCCCTCCTTTAAATTCCTGCGTCTTCAATGCATTTGCTGAACTTAAATTATATACCCCCACACCTGCATGCGTATCTACGTAACAAAAGGGTTTATCTTTGCGCAACAAAAATTCTATCAACGAAACTAATAAAATATGTTTGAAGACATCTGAAAATCCACCTGCATGGTAGCTATGCCTGTAATTCATGAGAACTTTTCAGCTTCTGGATAAAAAATTAATATTATTGCACTCCCTACAATCGCGAATGTAAAACCAATAAAACACCAGGTATACATGTGTAACCCAAACACGGCACTACCAAAACCTACCGGACTCGTGATATGCAGTAATATTTGCCGAATGCTGACTGCTATACCAACAACTGCACTTAAATTAACCAAGGCCCAGTGAATGACTTTATTTCCGTATCTAAGATTCATGAGGAGCGCAATACCAATACTGACAAACGCTGCTCTTTGCATCAAACACAATGGACAAGGTGCTTCGTGATACACAAACTGCATCATGAGTGCAGCACCTAAAATAATACATACGCCTAGAATACCTGCCAGTGAACTTAACCGATCTACTTTTATGAAAAATTTCTGCTGCATGTTTTTTCTCCTTTAGAAATATAAAGGCAACACATCCGTGCTGTCATGATAAAGCGATACCACAATCGCTATTGCAACCAACAATAACAAACCAATCATGATTTTTTTTAATGCGATGCCAAAGAAAGTTTTATTGCGAGGGAAAAAAAGCAAACTTGCGATGACTAATTGTGTGATAAAAATTGGCCAGGTTAACCAGTCTGTCATAGTTATTAAATCTCCTTTTTAATTAGATAAGCACTCACCTGTCCCGCTTTTTGAGATTTTAAAATTTTCCAACTTTCTGGGATAGGTAGCGGCTGCGGCATGTTACTTTCGATTTCGATATAGATCAATGCATTTTCTGCCAAACAATGCGTATCTTCTAACCACTCACAACATTGAGAAATATAATTTTGATGGAAAGGGGGATCAAGAAAAACAATATCGAATTGGTGGGGAGATAATGAAAACGTCTTGCTTGGGATGCTTTCACAAAAAAACTCCATGTCTTTTTCTGTATTTAATATTTTGGCATTTTCACGTAATTGCTTTATTACCACAGGCGATTGATCGATCATCACCACTGATGCTGCGCCACGTGAGAGTGCTTCAAACCCCAATGCACCACTGCCTGCAAATAAATCTAAACAACGCGCACCTACAATATAAGGAGATAACCAATTAAATAATGTTTCGCGCACGCGATCAGGTGTGGGACGCAATGTAGGCAAATCAGGAAAATGTAATTTTCTACTGCGCCATTTTCCGCCGATGATGCGGACTTGGTTTTTTGTCTTTAACATACCGAACGTTTGTGCCAGTCATTGTTAGAAGAGGCTGAACGTTAATGGTGTCAGAAGGTATATGTGTCGTGATAAAAGGCCGAATCAAGCGCAGGAGGAGGGACGACGACGAGCCATCGGCCGTTATCATGATGCATATACATTCTTAAATTGACGCCATTAGCTGAGCGGTTACCGAAAATCTTCTCTACCCCCTTCCCGCTCTCTTCCTATCACTCTCTTTCAAATTTTTCTTCCTCAAGCGAATAAAGTGCGGCGTGACTTCTACTAACTCATCATCATTAATAAACTCCAACGCTTGTTCCAACGACAATTTCACAGGCGGCGTGAGAATAATATTTTCATCAGCAGTTGCTGCACGAATATTCGTCAGCTGTTTACCTTTAATCACATTCACAACCAAATCATTTTCACGTGAGTGAATCCCCACCAACATCCCTTCGTACACTTCTGTCTGTGGTGGAATCAACAAGCGTCCGCGTTCTTCCATATTCCACAACGAAAAGGCCGTCGCTTTTCCAGGCAGATTCGCAATCATCACACCATTTTTACGCTCACCAATACTAGCCGTAACCAATTCACCATAATGATCAAACACGTGATAAATCAAGCCTGAACCCGAGGTCGTGGTTAAAAATTCTGTGTGAAAACCAATCAATCCACGCGTGGGAATCATGTAATCCAAACGCACCCTGCCCTTACCATCAGGAATCATGTCACGCAGCTGACCTTTGCGCATCGCTAATTTATCCATCACACTGCCTTGATGGCCTTCTTCAATATCAACAACCAAACTTTCATAAGGTTCTTTTTTCTCGCCATCGATTTCTTTTAAAATCACTTCAGGACGCGACACACCTAACTCATAACCTTCACGTCGCATCGTTTCAATCAAGATACCTAAGTGTAATTCGCCACGACCTGAGACTCTGAACTTATCAGGATCTGCTGTGTCTTCTACCCGTAATGCCACGTTCGCAATTAACTCGCGCTGCAAGCGATCACGGATTTGTCTGCTCGTGACAAACTTGCCATCCTTGCCTGCAAACGGAGAATTATTTACCTGGAAAGTCATGGAAATTGTTGGCTCATCCACCGTTAATGGCGGCAACGCGACAACAGAACTAGGGTCACATAAAGTATCTGAAATACGTAATTTTTCGACACCACTCACGGCGATAATATCACCTGCATCAGCAGAAGGAATTTCCACACGCTCCAATCCAGAATATCCCAATACCTGCAAAATACGGCCATTGCGCGTGTTGCCTTCCATATCAATCACAGTGACCTGCATATTGGTCTTCGCTTTACCACGTGACACACGGCCAATACCAATTGCACCCACATAGCTGGAATAATCCAACGAGCTGATTTGCATTTGGAAGGGACCATTCACATCAACTTCTGGCGGTTTCACTTTAGTGACGATGGTCTCGAACAACGGCTCCATAGAATCACTAGGCACATTAGGATCAAGCGTGGCATAACCGAGTAATGCAGACGTGTAAACAATAGGGAAATCCAGCTGTTGATCATTCGCACCTAAACGATCGAAGAGATCAAACACCTGGTCCACCACCCACTCAGGACGCGCGCCAGGTCTGTCAATTTTGTTCACAATCAGAATGGGATTTAAGCCATGTTTAAATGCTTTTTGTGTGACGAAACGGGTTTGCGGCATTGGCCCATCGACGGCATCGACGAGCAGTAATACAGAATCCACCATGGTTAAAATGCGCTCTACTTCGCCACCGAAGTCCGCGTGTCCAGGCGTATCAACGATGTTGATATGGTACTCGCCCCACTGCACAGCAGTGTTTTTGGAGAGAATCGTGATACCACGCTCTTTTTCCAAATCATTAGAATCCATCATGCGTTCAACGGCAGGACCGCGTCCTTTGATAGAGCCGCTTTGTTGCAGGAGTTTATCGACGAGGGTAGTTTTGCCATGATCAACGTGTGCGATGATAGCGATGTTGCGTAGGTGGTTGTTCATAAAATAGTCTATCTGGGTTATAAAAGAGGCGGGAGTATAGCATTTCTTATATTTTTAACCATTGATAAAAGCGAATAGTTGGAGCAAATTAGCTTGCTTGTGATGATTTTTGTACTTATGATCAAAATCATTGAAAAAAATAGCAACAAAATTACAGATCCCCCATGTCAAAACGCAACAAACCCTCTCCTCTTCCCTATCAAGCAACCATTACTTCCTTAAGCCATGAAGGTCGTGGTGTTGCCACGTTAGATGGCAAAAAAAAATTCCTGCGCGGTGGTTTGGCAGATGAAATCGTCATCGCTCGCGATATTAAAAAACATCGCAGCTTTGATGAAGGTGAAGTAATGGAAGTGATGAATGCCTCACCCGATCGCGTGACACCTAAATGCATACACACACAAATTTGTGGTGGATGCAGCTTGCAGCATTTTGATTCTGCCAAACAAATCCAGTTCAAACAAAACATGTTGCTTGAGCAGTTGAAATATATTGCAGGTGTACAACCTGACCATATTTTGCCGCCATTACTCAGTCCCGTGTATGGCTACAGAAACAAAGCACGACTGGGTGTGAAGTTTGTGGGGAATAAAGAAAAAGTGCTAGTCGGATTTAGAGAACCTAATGGACGATATTTGGCTGATATACAAAGTTGCGTGGTACTGCATCCATCAGTGGGTGAAAAGATTACTGCACTAAGCGAGATGATTGGAAAACTAAAAGCGTACCAAACGATTCCGCAAATTGAAGTTGCTGTAGGGGAAGATGCCACAGCATTGGTGTTCAGACATTTACAGCCTTTGTGTGAAGAAGATTTAACAGCGTTACAACAATTTGGCGAGAAAGAAAATTTTCGAATTTATTTACAGTCGGGAGGGATAGAAAGCATTACTCCCCTCTCCCGGAATTCTTTTTATGAGGGGAGAGGGGTTGGGGGTGAGGGTACAGATCTACTTTCTTATTCTTTAAAAAAACACAACATCACTTTGCAATTCCACCCCAGCAACTTCACGCAAATCAACCCATTTATCAATACGCAAATGATCGATCGTGCGATTGAGTTGCTTGCACTCAAGCCCGATGATCACGTGCTTGATTTATTTTGTGGCCTGGGAAATTTCACTTTACCGCTTTCACGTTATTGTGGAGAAATAATTGGTGTTGAAGGTGATGATGCATTAGTGGCACGCGCAACCAGCAATGCACAACTTAACGACATTCAAAATGCAAAATTTTACGCAGCAGATTTAAGCAAAGATTTTTCTAATGCTGAGTTTATGAAAAATAAGTTTAATAAAATACTGATAGACCCCCCGCGAACTGGCGCATTGGAAGCCGTAAAATTATTACCTGCGTTGCAACCCGAATTAATTTTATATGTGTCTTGTAATCCCGCAACGTTAGCGCGAGACGCTAAAGAACTGATAGAACGTGGCTATACCTTAACGCACGCCGGTGTAATGGATATGTTTCCGCATACAAGTCATGTAGAATCCATTGCATTATTTGTACGCACTTAAAACGCCAATGACTCACGCAACTCTCAACCTCGACACTTGGCTTCAGCGTTTGTTTTCTAAATACGTGGAAGTAAAAAATCCGCTGCTGCGTCAAGCCATCTCGCTCGCGCAATTAACAGGTAACGATCACGCTACACCTACCGGACAATCTTGCCTCCAACAAGGCATTTACATGGCAGATATTTTATTTGAGCTGGGTGTCGATCAAGAAACTATTGCAGCTGCGCTACTCTATCACTGCGTACGTCATGCTGATTTACATATCGAAGATATCGCCGAACAACTGAATCCAACTGTAGCGAAACTTATTACCGGCGTGAAGAAAATGGATGCGCTACAGATATTTTCTGACCAAACCAATAAATCTTCCTCACATCAAAACCTCGACAACCTGCGTAAAATGCTACTCGCCATGGTCGACGACGTACGCATCGTACTCATCAAACTCGCAGAAAGATTAGCCATACTACGTCATATCACTTTTTTACCCGACGCAGAAAAACATCACGAAGCCAAAGTCACACAATCCATTTATGCACCGCTGGCCAATCGCTTAGGCATTGGTCAATTAAAATGGGAGCTGGAAGATTTATCGTTTCATTATCTCAACCCAGAAATCTACAACACCATTCACACAGCACTGAACAGCACACGCACTGAACAAGAAAATTACGTGAAATCTGTGATCGCAGAATTACACAACGAAACAACAAAAATTAACATCGCAAAAACAGACATCACCGGCCGCGCAAAACACATCTACAGCATTTACAAAAAAATGACGCGTAAAAACGTAGATTTCTCGGAGATCTACGACGTGATGGCGTTTCGTATTTTAGTGCCAACACTAGAAGACTGCTATGCAGTACTCGGACACGTACATAGTCTGTGGACACCCATCCCTAAAGAATTCGATGACTATGTGAGCAAACCAAAGCCCAACGGCTATCGCTCTATTCACACGGCAGTGATAGGTCCGCAAGGTAAAACTATCGAGATTCAGATTCGCACATTTGATATGCATGCAGAAGCAGAACTCGGCGTCGCTGCACATTGGATTTACAAAGAAGGCAAACCAGTCGCCACAGGATACGAAGCTAAAATTGCCTGGCTGCGTCAAGTGATGGATTGGCAATCAGAAGTCACTCACGATCAACCTGCACAACAAGCGTTTAACAAAGTATTTGACGATACGATTTATGTGTTTACACCCAAAGGCGATGTGTTGGAATTAGCCAAAAATGCCACACCGCTAGACTTTGCGTATCACATTCACACAGGGTTAGGACATCGCTGTAGGGGCGCACGCGTCAATGGTCATATCGTTCCTCTTACTCACGCGTTAAACACAGGTGATTGCGTAGACATCATTGCTGCCAAAGACGAACATCCCAGTCGCGATTGGTTAATGCCCACTTTGGGTTACTTAAAAACATCGCGCGCAAAATCAAAAGTACTGTATTGGTTTCGGGTACAAGATGCAGATAAAAATTTAGCCCAAGGTCAACACCTGCTGGAAAAAGAATTAAGACGTTTAAATATTAGAGATATCAATTACGAAAAGCTCGCGAAAAAAATGCACATGTCTTCTACTGATGATTTATGTATGTCATTGGGACGTGGCGATACCACCATGGTTGCTGCAGTGAATGCCGTACAAAGTTTGTTAGAACCGGTGGCATCAGAAGCAGATATACCCCCTATTTTACCTACCCACACACGTAAGTTTGAAAAGACAGGCACCGATATTCAAATTCTCGGCGTGGGTAATTTACTCACGCAAATTGCAGCGTGCTGCAAACCCGTACCTGGCGATGATATTGTGGGATACATCACACAAGGACACGGCATTTCTATTCACCGCCACGATTGCCCAAATTTGTTACACATGTTGCACGGCACATTACAGAAAGAACGCTTGATTCAAGTGACCTGGGGAGAAAAAACCGCACAGCAATATAAAGTAGATTTAGCGATTGAAGCGTATGATCGACACGGACTCATTCGCGATATCACGCAAGTACTCGCCAGTGAAAACATGTCAGTACTAGGATTAAATTGCGTGCTGGATAAAAAAGATCACCAGGCACATATTGCGGTGACGATTGAAGTATCGAGTTTATTGCCACTGAGCCGAGTACTTGGGCGGGTGATGCAGTTGCCGAATGTGACTGACGCGAGAAGAGTTTAGTTTTTACCACAGAGGCACAAAGACACAAAGGCGCAAAGAAAGACAAAAAAATCTAAAAACATGAAAAATTATTTTTTAATTAATATTTTGTTTTTCTAATATTTTCTCTGTGCCTTTGTGTCTCTGTGCCTCTGTGTTAATCATTATTTTTATCATTATGCACACTCACGACCTCCAAACACCCACAACCCCCTTCAAAAAAGCCCTCGCGATCGCGTTTTTATTTATGGCTATCGAACTAGCTGGCGGCTTAATCGCCAACAGTTTAGCGCTCATCACCGATGCATTGCATATGCTCACAGATGTAGGTGCGCTTGTGTTAGCACTCATCATCGTTCGCATCACCGCATTACCCAAAAATCAAAAAATGAGTTATGGCTATTATCGTGCAGAAATTCTGGGTGCATTAGCCAGTGCATTAGTATTGTTTATTTTATGCGTATTTTTGATTTACACTGCAAGTTTGAGATTATTCACCCCAGAAGCCGTGACGGGAGAGTTAGTTTTTGTGATTGCATTATTTGGATTAGGCGCAAATTTCTGGATGATGCGTATCTTGCATCCTATTCAAGAAAATAATCTAAACGCCAAAGCCGCGTATTTACACGTGCTCGGAGATTTACTCGGTAGCATTGCGGTGATTATCAGCGGATTATTTATTTGGTTAACGGGTTGGAACACAATTGACCCCATCATCACCATTCTATTCAGCGCATTTATTTGCTGGAGCACGACTAAAATCATTCGCCAAAGTGTGCGTGTATTAATGCAAGCAGCGCCAGAGGGATTTAATCCTATAGACATAGGCGCAACATTGGCTGCCATTCCCGGCGTGTGCGAAATACACGATTTACACTTATGGTCTATTTCATCTAATCGTATCGCGTTGAGTGCGCATTTAATTGTGACCTCTTCTGCTAATAATGTATTACAACAAGCGCATAAATTAATCGAAGAAAAATATCATATTCACTATATGACCATTCAAATTGAAGAAGGAGATCAGTTTGAATCAAGGTTTTGTTATGATGCGGAGAAAACTTAGTACCCCCTTGGCTGTCATTGCGACCTACGCTCCAAATTACTAATAAGGTTCTTGCAAAATTACTAAATAGCATGCTATTTTAAGAAAATGAAAACATCACATTTATTTTTTAGCACAATTACTACCATTTCCACTACCCCCTTTCGGATAGCGGACCTGTGTGCATAAAGATAAAAGCATCAGGCAAAAAGCCCGCTATCCAAAGAGGATAAGCGGGCTTTTTTTTGGCTCAATATTTTTCAAGAAAAAGGAGGAACCCATGAACATATTTTTAGTTGGTCCAGGTGCAGTAGGCACAAAACTACTCGACATCTTACATTCTCGGCAAGGAGAATTATTGTCACATAATCTTTACATCAAAGTCTGTGGGATTATCAACTCAACTCGTATGCTTATAAATTCACAAGGTATTGATTTAGATCGCTGGGAATTGGGGTTTGAACAAGCTTCTCAACCTAGCGATATACCTACTCTGCTATCTCAAGTTAAACAGGAAAAATTTAAAAATTCAGTCTTAGTAGACTGCAGCAGTTCGCAAGAAATTGCTAAAACTTATACTGCAGCTTTTAAAGCTGATATGCATGTTGTCACCGCAAACAAAAAAGCTAACTCTGATCAAACAAACTATTATAGGAAGTTACGCCACATCGCGCATATACATCGCCGCCGTTTTTTATATGAAACGAATGTAGGCGCGGGCTTACCAATTATCGATACACTTAAAAACCTTGTCAGCAGTGGCGACAAATTAAAGCATTTTTGCGGAATATTATCGGGTTCTTTATCATTTATTTTTGGTTTATTAGAAGAAGGCATCCCGTTTTCACGTGCAATCCATATCGCGCGCGAAAAAAAATTTACTGAACCTGACCCACGCGATGATTTAAGTGGTCTAGATGTAGCACGCAAATTGCTGATTTTATATCGAGAAGCGGGTGGATATGCAGAACTAAACCAAATCAATATAGAGAATATTTTTCCTTCTGATTTTAATATGGGAGGTAAAATAGAGAGCTTTATGCAAAATTTACCTCAAATAGACGCTTATTTTGCAGAAAAAGTTCAATTATTGAAAACCCAAGGAAAAGTAATGCGCCTAGTAGGTGAAATATCCGAAAATAAATGTCGCGTTGGAATTGCAGAAATAGACAAAACGCATCCTCTCTATGCCATCAAAGGTGGAGAAAATGCATTTGCATTTGAAACACAACGTTACTCTCCTATTCCATTAGTGGTACGAGGATATGGTGCAGGAGTAGATGTAACTGCGGCAGGTGTATTTTCTGATATCCTAAGGACTGCTTAAAAATATCGCAAATGATTATATTTGCTATAACTATAATCGATTCCTTGTCTTACTTTATAAAACTTAGAGAGCCCTCATGACGACTATTAAAATTTTTGCACCTGCCTCAACAGCTAATTTTATCGTAGGATTTGATAGCTTAGGATTAGCATTAAAATCTATAGATGACACATTAATGGGTGATATTGTAACTATTAAAAAAAATGCAGAAACTGTTTTTTCAGTGACTGGGAAATTTGCACACAAAGTGCCAAAAAATATAAAAAACAATATTATTTCTCATTGCTGTGATTTTTTTCATCAAAAATTGCAGCAGCATGGCAAAGCAATAAAAAACTTTCACCTAGAGTTAGAAAAATGCTTGCCTGTAGGGAGTGGCTTAGGCTCTAGTGCTTCTTCTATCGTAGCAGTTTTAGTTGCATTGAATATTTTTTATAACGAGATATTTAGCAAACAAATACTCCTGCAATTTGCAGGTGAAATGGAAGCGCACATTAGCGGTAATATACATTATGACAATGTAGCGCCAAGTTTATATGGAGGATTTCAGCTCTTATTACCAGGCAAACCATCTATTAATCATCCACTCCCATTTTTTGAAGATTGGCACCTAGTAATACACTATCCTGGCATTGCAGTTACTACTCAAGATGCCCGCAATATCTTACCAAAAAGTTTCAAACTCGCAGATGTTAGAAATTATTGGCAAAAACTAGCAACTTTCATTCATGCATTACATACAAAAAATAGAACACTGGCAATTGGATTATTGCAAGATACATTAATCGAACCTCATAGAGCTTCATTAATCCCACATTTTTCTGATACATACAAATCCGCACTAAACGCAGGAGCTCTTGCTTTTGGCATTTCAGGCTCTGGCCCCAGTTATTTTGCTCTTGTTGACACTATCCAAAAAGCAAAAGAGATCAAAAAAGCAATTACTGAGGTAGCACCACATAACAAAGAGGCACTTAGCTGGATTTGCACTATAGATCAACAAGGTGCACGTCCATTGTGAAGAGGAGGGTAAAAATGAAACTTTATAATCTCAAAAACAAAATTGATCACGTCAATTTTAAAGAAGCTACTTTAAAAGGCCTAGGCGAAAATGGAGGTCTATACTGGCCCGAAAAATTACCTTATTTTTCTAACGTTAAAAATTTATTACAAGAAGATTTTTTGACTCGATCGACAATTATTGCAAAAGAATTATTAGGTGAAGAGTTGTCTGAAAAAAAGATTTCACAAATCATTAAAAATGCATTTAATTTTTCATTACCTTTAAAACGTATTGATGAAAGTAAACATGTGCTTGAACTATTTCACGGCCCTACTCTAGCTTTTAAAGATTTCGGCGCACGTTTCATGGCGCAACTGATTTTAGCTTTCAATGAAAACAAACCTATTACTATCTTAAGTGCTACCTCAGGAGACACAGGCGCAGCTGTTGCAAATGCTTTTTTTGGACTATCAAATATTAATGTTGTCATTTTATATCCTTATCAGCGTATTAGTGCGCTACAAGAAAAAATGTTTTGTACTTTAGGCAATAATATTCACACCTTAGCTGTCAAAGGCAATTTTGATGATTGCCAACAATTAGTAAAAAATTGCTTTAAGCAGAGAGAACTAGTGGAAAAAATAGGGCTAAATTCTGCAAACTCTATCAATATTAGCCGTTTACTCGCGCAAACTTTTTATTATTTCGAAGCGATCGCTAACTTACCTCAACAAAAAAATATTGTGATTTCCGTCCCTTGTGGAAATTTTGGCAATCTAACTGCAGGTTTGCTAGCAAAAAAAATGGGGCTGCCGATAAAATCTTTTGTTATAGCCACTAATGCAAATAATACAGTGCCACGCTATTTGCAAACCGGTAAGTGGGATATTAGAAAAACAATCTCTACACTTTCCAATGCTATGGATGTAAGCGTACCCAATAATTGGTCACGCATAGAAGAAATTTTTGGAAATAATTTTGAGTTACTCAGAAATAAATTACGTTATATAAGCTTTAGTGATAAAGAAACCAGAAAAGCTATGCAGGAACTTGCAACATTAAATTATATTGCCGATCCACATACCGCTATTGCTTATTCAGGCTTAAAAAAGTGTTTAAGGTATGAAGAACAAGGTATTTTTTTAAGCACTGCGCACCCAGCAAAATTCAAATCAAGTGTAGATGAAATTTTAGAAAAAGATATTTTATTACCTACAGCTTTAATGGATGTGATTAAAAAACCAATATTATCAAAAATCATTGCAGCTGATGAAGCAGCTTTAAAATCAATCCTGTATCAACTTGTATAGACTATATCTTAAGTTTAGCTGCCAAATCACGCAAGGAAAATCCTGATGATTTTCGTGCTCGTTGAATTCGATTACCTAACATGGCGATACCCTCATAAGTTTACGCTTGTTATTGTATTTCATACTTTTGTAAACTCAAAATTTTTCACCCTGGCTCAAGACAAAATTCACTATTTTCTGCGTCGCATCAAGAATCGCTACACTTCGCGCTGCATTTGCCATCTGTACTATTTTTGTTTTATCTCCTGTAAATTCTAACAATAATGCCACTAATTTTTGCGGATCAAATTCACGTTGCGGCATTAATATCGCTGCACCTGCATTCACTAACCACATCGCATTTTTAGTTTGATGGTCGTCTACAGCAGCAGGAAAAGGAATGAGGATGCTAGCAACACCTGCGGCAGCAAGTTCTGATACTGTCAACGCACCTGCTCTGCAAATTACGAGATCTGCCCATGTATAAGCTGCTGGCATGTCGTGAATAAATGCGTCTACTTTTGCAGGGATGTTGAGTTGTTGATAGAGCGCTTGTGTTTTTTCTTGCGCGTTTTTTCCTGCGGAGTGCCAAATCTCTGGGCGTTGTTCTGGTGGTAATAAGGCTAGTGTTTCGGGAATGGTTTGATTTAAAAATGTAGCGCCTTGGCTGCCGCCTAAGATAAGTATGTTTAAAACACCCCTCACCCTAACCCTCTCCCCCGGGGGGAGAGGGGATATTAAAGAAAAAATCTCCTCCCTCACCGGATTCCCACACGTGATCGCGTGAAATTTTTCAGGAAATGTATGAGGAAATGCCTGAAAAACCTGCGTCGCCAAATGTGCCAATAAGCAATTGCTCATACCAGCCACTGCATTCTGCTCATGCAAGATAAGCGGTTTTCGCAATAACCATGCGGCCAGACCGCCAGGCGCTGTGACAAACCCACCGAACCCCAATACAGCTGTAGGTGAAAGTTTGCGAATAATGTTGCAGGCTTGATAAGTGGCGCGTAACAATCGAAAAGGCGCGAGCAGTAATCCTGCGATGCCTTTTCCGCGTACGCCTTGCATAGAAATCAGGTGAAGGGGAATACCTGTGGGAGATACAAGTTGATGCTCTAAACCGCGAGCGGTGCCTAACCAGTCAATCTCAGCACCTTGTGCCTGCAATGCTTTTGCCACAGCGAGCGCTGGCAGGATGTGTCCGCCTGTCCCGCCAGCCATGATGAGAAATTTAGATGCGGAGGAAGTCATGTTTTTAGTCAAACCTTGATACCCAAGCCACATGCTGATCTTCTGCCTGCTCAGGAAATTTAATCCCCCATCTGGGTACAAGCGGGTTTATATTCTGCACATATCGCATATCAGCAAGTACTAAAGGCTGTTGTGAAATTGCTGTCACGTAGCCATCACTGAACCAGTCAAACACTTCAAAATCTTCAAATAAAACGGCATTATTTTTAATCATCGGCGGTAAATCTTTCGCATTAAATAATGGGATAGCGTTATTCGCAGCAGCATATGCAGCTTTAAATAAAGGGGTTCGGATATCATCCAGATAAATGCGATTGTCATAGATGTAGACAGAAGTGTATCCCCATAAGTGACCAAATTTTGGCATGGCGCGATTTTTTTGGATATCTGTTTGATGTCGTGATTGTGCTAACTCATGCTGTACTGATAAAGCACGTGAATGCTGGGAATAAGCAAATCCTAAATAGCTTGAGCAAAATAGCAAAGCAATAATCACAGGTGTACGTTTTTGCCAGACATACGCAATAATCACACCAATCATTAAAGCGCCAGTAAATATAGGGTCTACGATAGAAATTAAATCCCATGCAACACGTTGATCGCTCCATGGCCATAAGAGCAAAGTGCCGTAACTCGTGGCGGAGTCTAATAATCCATGGGTGAGTGTGGCGAAAGTGGCTGCGAGAAAAACATACGGCCATTTGGGTCGAAGCTGTTTAAATAACGCGACAAATAATAAGGTGGCAATTAAACCAATGACAGGTGCAAAAATCAGTGCGTGGGTAAAATGACGATGATAGATAATAGACAGCAAAGGATGATCTGCGCTGCGGATAAAGATATCCAGATCAGGAGACATCGCTGCGGCTGCGCCAATCCAGGCAGCGGCTTTGCCTATCTTTTTTTGCGCGAGCACTTGTGCAACTGCTGCACCGAGTAAACCATGAGTAATGGGATCCATTAAGTACCTCGGCCAATTGAAAAATATTTTAACCCATGCGCTGTTACCACTGCAGGATCATACAGATTTCTCCCATCAAAAATCGCGGGGTAACGTAATGCATCGCGAATCACATTAAAGTCTGGGGATTTAAATTCATCCCATTCTGTGACGATGACCAGTATATCTGCTTGATCTAGCGCTGCTTGTGCTGTCTCGCAATAAGTGATTTTTTTATCGTAAATTTTTTCTGCTTGTACGCGCGCAGCAGGATCATACGCTTGCACGCTTGCGCCTGCTTTTAATAAGGCATCAATTAAAACCCTACTGGGCGCTTCACGCATATCGTCTGTGTTTGGCTTAAATGCTAATCCCCATAATGCGATCGTTTTGTTTTTGAGATCTCCAGAAAAATACGCTGATATTTTTTGAAATAAAATTTGTTTCTGATGTTGATTTACTTTTTCAGCTGCTTGCAAAATTGAGGCATCACAACTAACCGCTTCTGACATGTTAATCAAAGCGCTCACATCTTTGGGAAAGCATGAACCGCCATAGCCACACCCCGCCATTAAAAAATGTGGACCGATGCGTTTGTCTGATCCCATGCCGCGACGAATCATGTCGATGTCTGCACCTACGTGTTCTGCCAGTTGACTCATTTCGTTGATAAAGCTGATGCGTGTGGCGAGATAGGCGTTTGATGCGTATTTGGTTAATTCTGCTGAGGCTAAATCCATTTCGATGAGTTGCGTATGGAGATCTGCATAGAGATCACGCATGTGTTGAAAGGCTTGTTCGTTCTCTGCACCGATGATGATGCGATCGGGATGCATGGCGTCTTCGATGGCTGCGCCTTGTTTTAAAAATTCAGGATTTGAAATGATATTGAAATTATTTCCCATGAGTTTTTTAATTTCCTGGGAAGTCCCCACAGGCACTGTAGATTTCACGACGATAATAGGAATTTGCTTATTTGACTGACGTGACACTTCTTTAGAATGCTTATCGCTGGCAACGCTCCCTTGCGGTCGCGGCTCTGATGGTGCCATTAAAATACTTTGTTCTACAATTCCTCGCGCTACATCAAATACGTATTCTAAATTCGCAGAGCCATCAGGATTAGATGGCGTACCAACTGCAATAAATTGAAATAATCCGTGTGCGACACCGGCGCTCAAATCAGTGGAAAAAGTGAGTAAGCCAGATTGGCTGTGACGTGCTAAAAGCTCTGGTAAGCCAGGCTCAAAGATAGGACAAATGCCTTGAGATAATGCGGCGATTTTTTCAACTTGGGTGTCGATGAGTAAAACGCGATGGCCGAGTTCTGCTAAACAAACAGCGGTGACTAAGCCTACATAACCTGCGCCGTAGATGGTGACGGTCTTTTGCATAAAAAATTTTACCGCAGAGGCACAAAGACACAGGGACACAGAGAAAACATTAAAAATCTTTAAAACTTAGAAATAAAGGCACAAAAAAATGATAGCGAAAATCTTGAGAAAGAATAAAAATATCAAATTTTTGTTTTTATATTTTCTCCATGTTTTCTTGTTTTATTCTCTGATGCTTTTATTTTTCAATACATTTTTGAATTTAAATTTTTCTCTGTGCCTTTGTGTCTCTGTGTCTTTGTGGTAAATAATAATTTTTAACCTAAACAGCCAGTGGTTCAACTTCTTTCATGCTCAACCGCACGCGTCCTTGTCTATCAATTTCTAAGACTTTCACGCGTACAATTTGTCCTTCATGAAGTTTGTCTTGCACTTTTTCTACACGCTCATTGCAGATTTGTGAAATATGCACCAAACCTTGTTTGTTGGGTAATATTTCTACAAAAGCACCAAAGTCAGCCAGCTTCATGACTTTGCCTTCGTAAATCGCACCGATTTCTGCATCTGCAATAATGCTTTCAACGATCTCGCGTGCACGTGCTGCTGCACCTTGATCAACCGCAGAAATTTTTACTGTACCATCATCGCTCAAATTAATATCCACACCGGTTTTTTCAATGATGCCACGAATTGTCGCGCCACCTTTGCCGATCACTTCACGTACTTTATCTGAAGGAATTTTAAATACGGTGACACGTGGTGCAAAGTTTGACACTTCTGTGCGAGATGTAGAAATCGCTTGATTCATGATACCCAAGATATGCAGACGTCCATCTTTTGCCTGGTGTAATGCGGTGTGCATAATTTCTTCAGTGATACCTTCGATCTTGATATCCATCTGCAATGCTGTGATACCTTCTGCAGTACCTGCAACTTTGAAATCCATATCGCCTAAGTGATCTTCATCCCCTAAAATATCTGAAATCACCGCATATCGATCGCCTTCTTTGATCAAACCCATGGCAATACCTGCGACAGGCGCTTTGATGGGCACACCGGCATCCATCAATGACAAGCTGGCACCACATACGCTGGCCATAGAGCTGGAGCCATTTGATTCGGTAATTTCAGAGACAATACGAATCACGTAAGAGAATTTTTCTGGTGAAGGTAACACCGCTTCAATCGCGCGTTTGGCTAATTTACCATGACCAATTTCACGTCGACCTGGACCGCTCATTCTACCTGCTTCACCGACAGAATAAGGGGGAAAATTGTAGTGCAACATAAACGCGTCAGTTCTCATGCCCGCAGGTTCGTCGATCATTTGTGCATTAGAATCAGGACCTAACGTAGTCACGACAATGGCTTGTGTTTCACCACGTGTAAATAAAGCCGAACCATGTGTGCGCGGCAAAATACTTGTGCTCACAGTGATGGGACGAATCGTTTTGTTATCGCGTCCATCGATGCGAGGTTTGCCATCTAAAATAGTGTTGCGCACGATGTGTTCTTCTAATTGGCTCATCACATTCTGCACAGCAGATTCATCAGGTGCATTTTCTTCACCTGTACATAATGCGGCAACGAGTGCTGCGCGAATTTCATCCAGACGTGTACGACGTAATGCTTTTTCGCGGATTTGATACGCGTCGCGGATATTATTTTCAGCTTTGTTTTTCACAGCTTCAGTTAATGCAGCATCAGAAGCAGGTGGTTCCCACACCCAAGATGTGGTGCCAGCTTCTGCAACTAATTCAGCAATCGCTTTGATCGCAACCTGCATCTGTTGATGTCCAAACATCACAGCGCCTAACATCACTTCTTCGGATAATTCTTTGGCTTCAGATTCCACCATCAACACAGCGTCTTTGGTACCAGCAACGACTAAATTTAATTGAGAGTTTTCGATTTGTTTGCTGTTGGGATTTAAAACATAGGCGTTATTTTGATAACCTACTCTTGCTGCAGCAATGGGGCCATTGAAAGGTAAACCTGCTAAACATACGGCAGCAGAAGCACCAATCATCGCAGGAATATCTGATTCAACTTCAGGGTCTAACGAGAGCATTGTCGCGACGATTTGTACTTCGTCAGTAAAATTGTAAGGAAACAGTGGTCTGATCGGACGATCAATCAATCTAGAAATTAATGTTTCTCTTTCGGTAGGCCGCGCTTCGCGTTTGAAAAATCCACCAGGGATTTTACCCCCAGCATAAAAACGTTCCTGGTAATTTACTGTGAGGGGGAAAAAATCTTTGGGTGTTTTAGAATGCACGCCAACTGCGGTGACGAGTAACACGGTATCACCCATTTTTACCATCACAGCGCCTGTGGCTTGTCTGGCGATTTCGCCTGTTTCTAACGTTACATCGTGTTGGCCAAATTTGAATGTTTTGCTGATTTTAGTCACGAATACCTCGGGTTTTTAAAATAAAAGATTGATTTAACCACAGAGGCACAAAGACACAGAGACACAAAGAAAAACAAAATCTTTGAAAAACAAAAAATCTTTTAATCTTTTTTTAAATCTTTTCTCTGTGTCTCTGTGTCTTTGTGCCTCTGTGGTAAATATAATTTTTTAATACCTAATCTTAAGTCGCGCGATCAAATCTCTATACCGCGCAATCTCCTCCCTTTTCAAATAATCCAACAATTTACGACGCAAGCTGACCATACGCAGCAAACCACGGCGGGAGTGGAAATCTTTTTTGTGGGTTTTAAAATGCTCGGAGAGTTTATTGATATTATGGGTGAGTAACGCAACTTGCGCTTCAGGCGAACCTGTATCATTCGGTGCAAGTTGATACTCTTTTAGAATCTGGGTTTTTTCTTCGGTTGTTAATGACATTGTATACCTCGTGTTAAATAAACATTAAAAAGCGCCAAACCGCTGTCAATTGCAGTCAAGGCTACTACCAATAGGGAAATTCTGGCGGATTCTACCCTGTGCAAGGGGAATAAAGCAATGGAACATTGATTTAGGAAATCACATGCAAGAAAGGATTAATAAGATTTAACCCACAATGTTCAAAATCACGTGTATTACGTGTGGCTAAAGAAGCGTCATTAGCAAGTGCTATCGCAGCAATTTGTGCATCTAAAGTTCCCATTGGACGCCCAATTTTCTTTCTTTTATTCATTATTTCACCATACAAACGTGCTGCTGGCTTATCAAAAGAAAAGACACGATCATCAAACATGTTCAATACTTTTTCTTCAAAAGTACTTTCAATAAAACTGCGACGTTTTCCTAATGGTAATTTATGAATCCCATAAGCTATTTCTGCAATAGTGATTGTCGTCATATAAAATTGAAATCCATCCTTTGCATTAAGCCAAACTTTCACACTAGGCGCAGGAGATGGCTCCATCATTTCCGAAACCACATTAGTATCTAAAATAATCATTTTTCTTTTTCACTAAAATCCATAGGTTCATGAGGTTTAGGTCTTTCTGGCAATTCCAAATGAATGCCATTTTTCGGCCCAAAATATTCAGCAAACAAATCACCCATTCTAAATGGTGATGGGAAAATTGGAGTGTCAACAGATACTTTCACGACTTGAGATACAATTTTCCTTATTTCATTAGCAGCAGATATATGATCTTTGCGAGCCCGCCTTTGTATTTCTCTATACATATCTTCATCAAAACTAACATTTAAATTCATCATCTTGATTCCCTCCTATTAAATAATATTAATTCATTATATGAACAATCTTTAATTTACACCAAGCGCTTTTTAATTTTTGATTACTGATCATTGATTTCATCAAAAAGCTGATGTATTTTTTTGATTTTGTTCAAACCAAGGAGTAAATATGAAAAAACTCGCTGTTGCCATGGTAGCAGGGCTTGCCAGCCAATCTCTATTTGCAGACTTTTCTGTTTCAAGCACTGCATTTGAAAACGAAAAATTTTTACCCTCGCAATTTGCTTATTGTAAATCTGCCCCTAACGGAGAAGCTGAAATGAGCCAAGATATCAGCCCTCCTTTGAGCTGGTCAGGTGCACCTAAAGGCACTCAATCATTTGCAGTAATCACCCGTGATCCTGATGCTGTGAACGCTCCTTTCTTTAATCTTCCCGGCAAAACCATCCCCGAAAATTTTCAACGCGTCACAGTGTATCACTGGGTATTAGTGAACATTCCTGCCACTATCACTTCTCTGCCTGAAAAAGTAGGTTCAGCAGGTTTTGTGATCGGCGGAAAACCAGTAGGAAAAACACCCTATGGTTTAACGGGTGAAAATGTTTATAGTGGATTTTTGAGTTCTCCTTTAGCGGAACGTGCAAAATTTGGCGCTAATGCAAATAAAGATTTAAGTGGGACGTATGGCAATTATGATGGACCATGTCCGCCGTGGAATGATTTGCGCGTACATGGATATGAATACACAGTATATGCATTAGATGTGGAAAAATTAAATCTGCCAGAAGATGGACATTTCACAGGAGAACAGGCAATAGCTGCGATGCAAAATCATATCTTGGCGCAAGCAACGCTGGTTGGGAAGTATACGACGAATAAAGCATTTTAGGGATTAGTAGAGAAGTAGAAAGATATATGCGTTATGATAAAAGGCCGACTAAAGCGCAGGAGGAGGGACGACGACGAGCCATCGGCCGTTATCATGATGCATATAAATCTTGCTAAGCTGATACTCTACGCTGCATCGCATGTATGACTATTGGCGCCAAGCAAAACACCACAATGCCCGTAATCAAAGTCAACTCGTACTGCCAGACACTACCTACATCTACTTTGCTCGGCGGAATAAAACCTAAGCTGATTGCAAACAGCGAAGATAAAATACCCAACACACCGAGAAACCATATGCCTGCATTGCCACACGGAATTTTATACGCACGCACCACTTCTGGTTTTTTGTAACGTAAATAAATCGCAGCAGCAAACAATCCTACATACACCAACATCGCCAACTGTGCTGTAATCGCGGTTAATACCCAATAAGAGCTATTCACCGTCGGCATAAATAAAAATACCGAACACAGTCCCGTGCAAATAACCGCTTGCAACAATAAAATCACGACCGGTACACCATGCTTGTTCATTCTGCCTAAAATAGCAGGTGCACTGCCATCTAAGGTTGCGACCAACATGCCTTTGGTGGGGCCGATAATCCAGGCAGCAACGCTCCCAATACTGCCGATAATAATCAATGTGATAATCACGGGTGTCATCCAGCCCATGTTGTAACTCTCAAAAAATAGCTGAAAAGCTTGTATCAAACCAGTCAGTACATTCAACGTACCATGCGGCACAACGATAGCAATTGCTAATGAACTCAATACCAGGCTGAAAAAAATCACTACACAGGAAATCAAAATCGCACGTGGAAAATCTCTACCTGGGTTTTTCACTTCATCCGCATGCACAGCAGACATTTCCATCCCCACCAATCCAAAAAATACCACGAGTAAAAATGATAAGTTTTTGATATCGCTTAAATCAGGTAAAAATGCTTGCGCTGTAAATTCTATCTGCGCAGGATTACCGTGCTTAATCCACATGAATCCTAATATCGTGATAAACAACATAGGAATCAACGTACCAATCAATGCACCCACTGTACTGACCCAACTCGACAAACGCATCCCAAAACAATTTAATAACGTCGCTCCCCAGAAAATAATTAATATCACCGACAACATGTAGATTTTATTTTCAGCCAATGCGGGGTCGAGCAAATACGCTAATGCACCTGCCATAAACGCTAAAATTGTGGGATACCACACGACGTTGTAGATCCACTGCAACCAGATGATCACAAACCCCCAACGTGCACCAAAGGCTTCACGCACCCAGACGTATACACCACCTTTGTCTGGCCAGG
>Ga0206941_10081_pt2 | contig 28725 bp, 25 predicted proteins | sample Alteio_BWOrgHeat_9_FD_153251 | JGI IMG/M metagenome (GOLD analysis project Ga0206941, IMG submission 153251) | Enriched cells from forest soil in Barre Woods Harvard Forest LTER site, Petersham, Massachusetts, United States -... | ecosystem: Environmental > Terrestrial > Soil > Temperate forest >...
GCGAATTCCTCACCGAAAAATCCTGCGCGCCCAACTGCACCATCAGTTGGCGCGCCAGTGGTCAATGTAGCTGACCTGGTGCACGCAACTGATGGTGCAGTTGGGCGCGCAGGATTTTTCGGTGAGGAATTCGCGTTTCACGATCTCGGTCGTGTAGTCGGCGACGGGAATGCCGGGATAGCCGCGCTGCTGACTGCAATAGGAAACGATGCCGTTTTCGTCGAGATAGAGATAGCGCGACCCTGCGCGGCAACGCCAGTCGTTCGGTTGGCCGTTGGCGATGGCTTCCTGAAATTGGTTGAAGCGCGAATAGCTGCGGCGAGTAAGCTTGCGCACCTTGTCCCAGATGCCCCGCTCTTTTTCGCCGAGCGGCTTCAACTGTCCGGAGCCATCATGGATGATGCCGATGGTGGAGCTGAAGCCGAGAGCGAGCGCGCGGCGAGAAATAGTGAGTGCGTCCTCAGGATTTGAAATGCCGCCGCCAACGACAGAGTTGATGTTGACGTGGAAGTCAGCGTGCTCGGCGAGCATGCGCAGCTTGGCGTCGAGCACCTTGAGCGATTTCTTGCTGACATCGTCAGGCATGACGTTGTCGATGGAAATTTGCATGTGATCGAGGCCGGCCTTGTTCAGGCGCTCGATGCGTTCGGGCATGAGCAGGTAGCCGTTAGTGATCATGCCGGCGATGGCTCCGGTCTTTCTGATTGCTTTAATGACTTCGTCGAGGTCGGGGTGCAGCAGGGGCTCGCCGCCGGAGATGGTGATGACGGAGGTGCCGAGGCGGCCGAGATGGGCGATGCGACGGCGCATCTCGTCAATGGGCACTGGGTCGGAGACATCGTCGAACTCATTGCAGTAAGTGCAGGCCAGATTGCAGCGGCGCATGGGCACGATGTGCGCCATGTAGGGATGCGAAGTGGATGCCAGCGCCGAGGCGATCGAGCCGAGCTCGCGCAGCTTGCGGTCGGCGGCGATAAGGCGGCGGCGGGCAGTCATGCGGCGGCGCGCGGGAGCTGTGCCGGGGCTCGGTTTGGCGTCAACTGAAGAGGTTGTGGCGGGTTGTGTTTCAAGAGACATGCGCAGGTTCTATTCTATCGCGGAGAGGCTTTTCGGAGGTTATTGCATGGCCATAGAAGTGCAGGACATTTGCGCGCTCTTGAGCGTATATGACATGCCGGAAGCTGTTCGGTTTTATACCGAACTGCTGGGGTTTGAGGTGGTCTCTCTCGCGCCGACGTACGAAGTGATTGACGGTGTAGAGCATTTTCACTGGTGCATGCTCAAAAATGGAGACTCCATGCTGATGCTGAACACGGAATACGACACGGGCGAGCGTCCGCCGCAGCGACCGGTTGCTAAGGAACAGCCCTTCGGCGCATGGTTCTACTTTGCATGTCAGGATGTAGATGGCGCGTATGAGCAATTGAAGGCTGCGGGTGTGAAGTGCGATCCGCCGAAGATTGTGCCATACGGATTTCGCACGGTGAGCTTCCGCGATCCTGACGGGCATGGGATCACGTTGCAATGGCCGAATACGCCGTCTGAGTAGACTGGATTGAGGAGAACGATATGGCGCGCGAGATTGATTGGACTGACACGATGGAGATCGGGATCCAGCTGCAGGAGATGTTCCCGGATACAGACCCGTATTCGGTGCGATTTACTGACCTGCACAAGTGGGTGACGCAGCTGCCGGGATTTGTGGGCGACCCAGCGAAGTCAAACGAAGGAATTCTCGAGGCGATCCAGACGGCGTGGCATGAAGAGTATGTCGACGCGAAGGACGCTTAGGGTCGAACAGGTATATCGGCTAGCTTGATCTGTACTTGTGCCTCCTCGCCTGACTTCAGAGTGATGGAAAGGGGAATGCACTCGAATCCAGGAACAAGGTTGAAGGTACGTTCGTTCGGGACGGGATCGAAGGCATGAGGCTCTGTTGCGGAGACCCAGAGAGATTTCTCTGCTTTCTTGTGAACGATGAGGGTGTGAGGATAGGGCTGCCACGTAGCCTCTGTGGAGGGAGCGATTATTGGGGTGATGAGCCGTATCGCGGCTGGTTTTGTGCCAATGGTCTTGGCGGTAATTTGAACAGAGGTGGTATCGAATTTATAGGTGAGTTGATAACGAACCCCTTCGCCCGGAACTGGCTGGTGGGATGTCGTGAGTAGCTGACCCTCCGCAACAAACACAATTTCTTTTTCCGATTTCGTGACGGTCAGTTTTGCTTTGAGGTCGACGAGGCTGGTATAGGTCTTTCCATCAGCGATGAGCTCAACGCGCGGCGTGAGCGTCATGTGCGGCTTGTCATTGAATTGCTGCTGATTGGAAATCTCAACGAGCGAGTACTGGTTCATGCTGGCGCAGAGGATGGGGCCGAGCTGCTGGTGATAGAGCATGCTGAGCGCGCCGCCGCTGGCATGGCCTCCACCGGTATTGCCTCCGCCGCCGGTCTGCACGGTTTCTACATATTCCCAGTCGTAATCGGTAACCGTTGCGCGCCAATCGCCGATGGAGACGAGATGCGTGGCGATGTCAGAAAAGGAGCGGACGCCGAAGGGCTCTTCGCTCGGCAGCTTCGGCGTAGTTTTGGGCGGCGCAGGAAACGTTGCGCTATCGAGCACCGTTGCGAGAGCTTTCGCATGTGTGAAGGCGTGGTGGATGCAGGGCTGGTCGCCGTGCGAGAAATAATCCGGCCCGCCGCAGAGCAGATTGTTATGCGTGCATGCGGCCATGAGTTTGAGGTTGCGGTAGGCGGCTTCACGGAACATGGGGCCATCCGCTCCGGCGTGATCGGCTAGAAAGACAAGCGCTGGCTGGCAGCCGTCGCTGGTGCGTGAGCCCCAGTAGCTCCACTTGTAGTTGCGCGTGCCCCAGCTGTTGTCCCAGCCGCCGTCGGGAAGCATGAACTCAAGATGCGTGCGCATAGATTTGAGCACGACGTCGAGCACCGGCTGGTCATTGGTCAGGATGGCATAGAGAGCAAGCGCGGGGAGTGATTCTTCGACGTTGTAGCCAAGGTCGACAGGATGACATCCCTTAGGCGACTTCACGTCGAAAGGATGTCCTTCGCCGAAGAGCAGACCCGCAGGAGTGAAGTTGGCGAGAGCTTCATGCGCGAGTTTTTTGGCGCGGTCGAGATAGCGTGGCTCATTCAGAACGTGGGCGCAGAGTGTGAAAGCCAGCGTGGAGGTGATGGGGTAATTGATGTTGCCGGTCTGGAGAGTGATGAAGCCATCGAGGAATTTCGCGGCACGCGCGATGCGTGCCGTCCACGCAGCACGCGTTGCAGCAGGGAGAATCGCCCCGTGATGATGCACAGCTTCGCAGAGCGCAATGGTCTTGAAGACGGTGATGCCCTTCCATGTGCTGAGCGTCACATCATTGACCCAGGAGCCGTCTTCGCGGCTTACATTGCGCTCGGACCACTCGTGCACTGCAATCGCAGCGTGCAGATATTTCGCCTGCCCGGTCGTGTGTGCGACGCGCAGCAGCGGGTAGACGGCGTCTCCGCAGCGGCCGTGGATCATCGCGCACGCCGGGCAGAGCAGCGCGCCGTTGAGTGCGGGATCGGTGTTCGTGATCTGGTGCGCCAGCAGTCCGTCGCACCAGGATTGCAGTGTGTGAGTGTAGAGATGATGTTCGGCGGTGAGCGCGGGCGCGACGACAGCGGCAGCGAGGCGCGGCATTGCGAGCGTGGCAGCTGTTGCAGCGGAGAATTGGAGAAGATTGCGGCGGGTTAGTTCGCGCTTGCTATCAAAGTTGGGCACGCAGAGAAGAGTACCCGATTTTTGGCGAATTAGGATTTGCGGCGGAGGATTTGAGCGGGGAGTTTGGAGCGTAGGACAAGCAAAACGATCAACGCGACCACGCCCCACACGATGGAGCCGACGGTAAGCGTGATGAAGTCCGCGCGGTGGGTGGAGACGGCGGGCAGCCAGCGCGTGACGTAAGACGTTGCGAAGAACGCGACAACAGCAGCGGCGAAGGCGCGGGCGAGCTCGGCGTACTCCAAATGCGTGAGCGTGACGAGCTTCTTTTTGTGCAGCAGCAGAGCGAGCACAGCAGTCTGGGCGAAGATGCCAATGTCGCTGGCGAAGGCCAGACCGCTCATGCCGAAGTGACGATAGAAGAGGCCATAGAACGGGAACGAGAGCAGAACAATGATGGTGCCTGCGATGGCGGGCGTTTTGGTGTCGCTTGCAGCGTAGAAGGCGCGAGCGTAGATGCCTTGCACGGCCCACAGCGCGAGCGAGATGGAGAAGATGCGGAAGAGGTGTGTGGTTTCGACGGCGTCGGCTCCGTGGAACCTTCCGCCGCGCAGCAGGTCCATGAGCCAGGGAGCTATGGCGAGCATCCACGCGGAGAGCAGCAGGCCAATGCTGAAGAGGCGCGAGACGGAGCGGCCAACGGAGGTCGAGAAATCGTGAGCAAGTTTGCGCTGGAAAAGAGAAGCGAAGAACGGTAGCGAGGCAGTGCCGGCTGCCGGTCCGATGACGTTGAAGGGTGCGTTGAAGAGGTCCTTGGCGTTGTTGATGAGAGTGAGCTGGCCAACATTGTTGGCGGCAAAGCGATTGAAGAAGATGCCGTCGAACATGACGAGCGACACGCCGAGCATGAGTGGCGCGGCGGCGCGAAGCCACTCGAGAAAAGCAGGATCGCTGAAGGCGATGCGCGGCTTGAAGCGCAGGCCCGTACGGAGAGCTCCGAGAGTGTTGAGCAAAGCAGAGCCGACGACGACGCCTACAAGCACGCCGATAACCAGCGAATATACACCGAGCGGTTTCCCGAACACGACAACGTTGTGCAGGAAGAATGCGCCGGCGACGATGCCGCCGTTATAAATGACCGGAGTGAGCGCCTGGTAGATGAAGATCTTGCGCACTTGCAGGCGCGCGGACATCATGCTGCCAATGAAAAAGAACAACTGCGCGGGCAGCAGCCAACGTGTAAGCGAGATGCAGAGCGGGCCACGGGCGTCATGCAGAAACTCCGGCCCATAGGCGACGCGCACGAAGAGCGGCGCTGCGATGGCTGCGCCGACCATAACGATGGCCAGGACCGTGAGCATGGTGGAGAGCACGACAGAGAGTGCACGGTCGGCGCCTTCTTCATCGCCCTGTTCGCGGTAACGGTTGAGCATGGTGATCATGCTGACCGAGGCTGCAGAGCCGACGAGGAAGTAGGCGAGAAGGTCGGGCCATTTGAACGCGGCGCGATAGGCGTCTTGCGCCACGCCCGCGCCGAAGAGGAAGTTCACATACTTGATGCGCACCAGGCCCAGCAGGCCGGAGAGCAGCGCGCTCATCATCAGCAACATGGCCGCTGAGCCCGCGGTGTGCGTGGAGCGGGTAGGGCGCGGTGTTGTAGGGGTGCTGCTCATTTAGCGGCTGGCTCCATCTTAGCGAAGGGCGCAGTCGCTTATGCGGAGCGGGGTGGGTCGCCGCCGGGTGCATCGCCGCCGAAGAGATCGCGTTGATGCAGCTTCAGCTTGGCAGGGGGCTCGGGTTTGGTTTCGAGCACTGCAAGCTTCGGGCGCATGGGCTTCATTTTGTTGTGCGCTGGCGTGGCTGCTTCCGTGGCGGCTTGTGCTGTGCCAAGTGGTGCGGAGAGATCGGCGAGCAGAGCGTGCATCTCTTCACGCAGAGAATGCAGCTTGGCAGTCTGGCGGCCAGTGAGTTGGGAGCGCGAAGTATCGTCGGCAGCTTCGCGCGGGGACGCCGTGGATTCAGGAGCGTCAGAATCTTTTACTTTGGCTTCGGCTTTGAAGACCTGCCGCGCTCCGGGGATGGTGTAGCCCTCGTCGTAGAGCAGGCCCTTGATGCGCAACGCGAGCTCGACATCTTTTTTGCGGTAGAGGCGCTGGCCGGTGCCGCCCTTGTTGGGCTTGAGCTGCGGAAACTCGGTCTCCCAGAAGCGAAGGACGTAGGCGGGCACGTCCAGCAGAGTGGCTACATCGCCGATGCGGAAGTACAGCTTATCCGGAATAACTGGAATTTCAGGGACGACGGTTTTGCGGATTGGATGATGCGTTCCCATGTGTCAGAAAAAAGTATAGGACTCCCGGGCACTGCGGGGGAGTGGTTCGCGTGGTTCTGCTTTTGATTCTGGGGGTTAGGGGTGAACCACGATAGTTAACACCCCCGTGAAGCTTTACTTTAGGTTTTGGGTGGTGTGAGACCTGAAACTTCGATATCGAAACTTTCGATATCGAACTAAAGCGGTCTACGGCGAGTGGCTTTGCCCGGGGCGGCACGCTCGTATTGGAGAGGCCAACTCGCGGGCTGGTGGAGTTCGTGGGCGGCGCGCAGCGGCCAGTAAGGGTCGCGGAGCAACTCGCGGGCTAGAAGCACGACGTCGGCCTGACCGGTGCGGACGATCTGGTCAGCCTGCGCGGGTTCGGTGATCATGCCGACGGCGCCGGTGGCGATTGAGGCCTCGCGGCGGATGCGCTCGGCGAAGGCCACTTGATAGCCGGGGCCGATGGGGATCTGCTGGCGAGGATCGTTGCCGCCGGAGGAGACATCGATGAGGTCGATGTGCTCGGCTTTCAATAGCTTGCAGAATTCGATGGAGTCTTCGAAGCTGAGGCCGCCATCTACCCAGTCGGTGACCGAAAGGCGCACCCAGACGGGCAGGCGCTCGGGGAAGTTGGCGCGGACGGTGCGGACAATCTCCAGCGGGAAGCGGGCGCGGTTGGCGAGCGAGCCGCCGTACTGATCGGTACGGAAGTTCGAGAGTGGCGAAAGAAACTCATGTGCGAGATAGCCGTGGGCGGCGTGGATTTCGACGAGCAGGAAGCCGGCTTTGGCGGCGCGCTGCGTGGCGGAGGCGAAGTCGGCAATGACTTTATCCATGCCTGCTCGGTCGAGCTCGTGGGGTTTGGTGTAGCTAGCTGAATAGGGAGTGGTGGACGGGCCGACGGTTTCCCAGCCACCTTCTTCGGCCGAGAGCGCGCGGACGGGCGTTGGCGCGTCGGTCGCGGGAAGCGTTGTGCCGGTGAATCCCCACGGTGGTGTCATGCTGGCCTTGCGGCCAGCGTGCGCGAGCTGGATGGCAGGCACGCTGCCGTGGGCGCGAATGAATTCCGTAATGCGGGCAAGCGGCGCGATGTGCGCGTCGGACCAAATGCCGAGGTCGCCGGGAGTGATGCGAGCTTCAGGACTGACTGAGGCGGCTTCGGTGAAGACAACGCCTGCGCCGCCGATGGCCCGGCTGCCGAGGTGTACGAGATGCCAGTCGTCGGCGAGGCCATCCACCGAGCTGTACTGGCACATGGGCGAGACGCAGATGCGGTTGGGCAGCCTGAGCGAGCGCTGAGTGAGCGAAGCGAAGAGATGGTCGTGCGCGGTGACGGCAGAAGACATAAGCGTTGGATGAGCGGCGCAGCGTTGAGGGTTCGCCAGCAATAGCCTACGCGAATGTGGCAGCGGAATCGTAGCGCTCACTGCGGCGTCCAATAAGATAGAGAGTAAGGGTTCACTGATGCCTGCTGATGTATTTCCGAATGTCTCGACCACTCCTGTTTCACCACAGGAGATTCACAATTGCCCCAACTGCAGCCACTGGCTGCCGGAGGGCACGCTGGCGTGTCCTGATTGCCAGACGCTGACCTATGGCGAGCACCTGAGCGGGTTGGCAGCGCAAGCCCAGCAGAGTGAGCAGCAGGGGCAGTGGAAGGAAGCGCGCGGCCTTTGGCTGCAGGCGCTCGAATGGCTGCCGGCGGATACACGGCAGGCTGTGAGCATCCAGAACCATGTGGCGCAGATCGACAAGCGGCTGGCGGCGGAAGAAGACCAGAAGGCGCGCTGGACGCGGCGGCTGGGGCCGTTCGCGCCGATTGCGCTGTTCCTGATTAAGGCCAAGTCGTTTTTGTTTTTGATTTTTAAGTTCAAATTTCTGCTCGGCCTGCTGTTGTACTTCGGACTGTACTGGGCCATGTTCGGATGGAAGTTCGCGGTCGGCTTTCTCACCTGCCTGTTCATCCATGAGATGGGTCACTACATCACGGTCAAGCGCATGGGATTGCGCGCGGAGCTGCCAGTTTTTCTGCCCGGGCTGGGCGCGTATGTGCGCTGGTATGGGCAGGGCGTTTCCATGGAGAACCTAGCGAAGATCGCGCTCGCAGGGCCTGTGTTTGGATTGGGCGCGGCGATAGCGTGCCTGGGAATTTTCTGGGCGACGCATAGCACCCTTTTCCTGGTGCTGGCCTATTTTGGTGCGTGGATTAATCTGATCAACCTGGTTCCGGTGTTGGGGCTGGATGGTGCGCAGGCGACGCTGTCGCTTTCGCGGTTGCAGCGCGGCCTGATTGTGGCCACCTGCATCGTCTTTTTTGTGCTGAGCTGGCGAGGGGCTGACTCAGATTTCAACCACTGGGTCTTTCTCATTGTGGCTGCGGGCATGACCTGGCGGCTGTTTACAAATGACGAGCCGGAGAAGCCAAGCACCAGGAGCTTCGCGTGGTTTCAGGGGTTGGTCATTCTGCTGGGCGTGCTGGTGGTCTACACGTTGCCGCTGATGCCGAAGCAGTAGTGCTCCGGTTTCTTGCGAGCGCGGGCATTTTATGTCGGGCCTTCAGCCCTAGGGTTCTCGATCGTTCAAACTACCTAGGGCTTCGCCGCAGGCTGGTATAGGACGGGCCTTCGGCCCTAAAACAACTATCAAGAATTTTGAGACGGGACACTAGCCGCGCGGCAGATAGCGACGGCCGATCACTTCATACTCGCCGCTGATGACGCGGCGGATGGCTTCGACATAGGCGAGATGTTCTTCGACGAGAATGCGCTCGGAGAGCGTGGCTTCGGTGTCGGTGGGTAGCACCTCGATCGCGCGCTGCACGATGAGGATGCCGCCGTCGACAGACTCATCCACGAAATGCACGGAGCAGCCGGCGATCTGCGCTCCGTAATCGAGCGCCTGGCGCTGCGCATGCAGGCCGGGGAACGCAGGCAGCAGTGAGGGATGAATGTTGAGCATCTTTCCCGCCCATTCGCGCACGAAGTTGGAGCTGAGTAAGCGCATATATCCCGCTAGGCAGATGAGGTCAACGCGAAATTTCTGCAGCGATGCATTCACAGCTTCTTCATGCTCGTTTTGCTTGCGGCCTCGGCCTTCGAGCGTAACGACGGGAATGTTGAAGGCACGAGCCGCCTCAATGCCGGGCGCCCCGACGACGTTGGAGATGACGACGGCAATCTCGCAGTTGGGCAGGCGGCCATCACGCACGGCACGGATGATGGCCATGCAGTTGGAGCCGCGTCCGCTGATGAGGATGGCGATGCGCGTGGGAGCTTGTGAAGAGACTGACATCGATTAAGGATGATAAGGCAAGGAGTAGAGAGTAAGGATTAGAAGACAAAAGGGTTGCTCAAGAATGTTGGGGACTGTGTGCAAAATTGGACAGCGCCGCTTTGAGTACTATGTGTACGATTCCAGACAGAATTTCCAAATCCATCAACGGGAAGAGGAGCAGAGCAGGATATGATCTTCCACAAATTCTCACACAGGCACAATAAGGACGGGTCATTCGATTCGATTTGCATGACTTGTTACGCAACGGTTTCCAGCAAACAATACATATGGCAGCTGGACAACGATGAGCAGGAGCACAAGTGCAGTCCGCTTATGGTCGCCGCCACAGAGCCGGGCTCGCAGCCTCAGCTGGACTAGCCAAGCTCAGAGAAAACCAGAATTCTAGCTGTATAGCACCTTGCGCTGCACACGCCGCACCACGCGGCCGATGACAAACGAGCGCTCGTTCATGCGTGTCAGGGTGAGGCGCGCTTTTTTCACAAGGTCTGCGGGGACGAAGGCGATCATGCCGATGCCCATGTTGAAGGTGGAGAACATCTCTTCGCGCTCGATGTCGCCAACCTTCTGCAGGTGTCCGAAGAGCGGCGGCGGCTCCCACGCGCTGAGGTCGATCTGCGCGGCGAGGCCCTTGGGCAGAACGCGCGACAGGTTGCCGGTGATGCCGCCGCCGGTGATGTGCGCGAAGGCATGCACGACTTCCGCCTGGATGAGCTTACGAATGGGCGAAAGATAGCTGCGGTGCGGGCGCATGAGAGCGGCGCCGACCTTGTCGCCAAGCTCGTTGACGTATTGCGTGTGGGTGTAGCGGGCGCGTTCAAAGAAAAGTTCCTGCGCGAGGCGATAACCAGTGGAGTGCAGGCCGTTGGAGGGCAGGGCGAGCAGGCAATCTCCATCCTGAATGGCTTCGCCGGTGAGCAGGCGCGGGCGACTGACAACGCCGGTCATGAAGCCTGCGAGGTCGTAGCCTGACTCGCGGTAGAGCGAAGGCATCTCGGCGGTTTCGCCGCCAATCAGCGCGCAGCTATTGGCCTTGCAGGCATCCACGAGGCCGCTGATAGTCTGCTCGACGATTTCGGGGTCGAGCTGCGCGGCACCAAAGTAATCGAGAAAGTAGAGCGGCGTCGCGCCCTGCACAGCGATGTTATTCACGCAGTGATTGACGAGATCGGCGGCAACACTGGCATGCAGACCGAGCTTTGCCGCCAACGGCAGCTTGTTGCCGATGCCGTCGGCGGTGGCGATCAGCACCGGGTCGGGAAAGCGTGTTGCGTCGAGTGCGAAGAAGCCGGCGAAGCCGCCGATTTCCGAGAGCACATTCTTGTTGAAGGTGCGGCGCGCGAGGCCCTTGATCTTCTCGTTCGCCTTGGCGGCGCGAGCATGCGCGGGCGAGGGAGGCGGGTCATCGCTGAGGGCACGCTCACGCGGGTCTCGCGACTCGCGGGAGGGTTTTTCGCTGGAAGACTTTTGCAAGAGGGACTGCCTTTTCGCTGCTCGTAGGTCGCGGTGCGGATTGCCGACGTGGGGTCAGTGTAGCAGCGCTCTTATACTGGTCTGCATGGCGGTCTTGAGGACAAGTGAGCGGACGCGCTCCACTGCAATGCAGAAACGTGCTGAGAAATTGCTGCCCGGAGGGGTGGATTCGCCGGTGCGCGCGTTTCGCGCGGTCGGTGGAAATCCTCCGTTTGTGGTGCGCGCCGAGGGCGCGTATCTGACCGACGCGGACGGGAACCGCTACGTGGACCTGTTCGGGTCATGGGGGCCGATGCTGCTGGGTCACGCGTTCCCGCCGGCGGTCGAGGCCATCTGCGCAGCCGCGCAACGCAGCGCGAGTTTTGGCGCCAGCACACCGTCTGAGGCGGATTTAGCCGAGTTAGTGCAGCGCTGTTTTCCGTCGATCGAGATGCTGCGCTTTGTTTCTTCGGGTACAGAGGCGTGCATGTCGGCGATAAGGTTAGCCCGCGGATTTACGGGCCGTCCGTTCGTCATCAAGTTTGAAGGCTGCTACCACGGCCATGCGGATGCGCTACTGGTGAAGGCCGGCAGCGGTGTTGCGACCTTTGGCATTCCGGGCTCGGCGGGCGTGCCCAATGAGACCGCGATGCACACGCTGGCGCTGCCGTTCAACGATCTGGGGGCAGTGGAGGCGGCGTTCGCAACGCATCCAGATGCGATTGCGTGCGTGATTGTAGAACCGGTGGTGGGCAATGCAGGAACGATTGCGCCGGCGGAGGGCTATCTGGCCGGGCTTCGCGAGCTGACTCGAAAAAATGGAGCGTTGCTGATCTTCGACGAAGTGATGACCGGCTTTCGGCTGGCGCGCGGCGGAGCGCAGGAGCTCTATGGAATGGCGAACGGAGATACCGCGCCGGATTTGACGACGCTGGGAAAAATTCTCGGCGGCGGTATGCCGGTGGGTGCGTTCGGCGGGCGCGCGGAGGTGATGCAGAAGCTCGCGCCGCTGGGACCGGTGTACCAGGCGGGGACGCTGAGTGGGAATCCGCTGGCCATGGCCGCAGGGATTGCGACGCTGACATCGCTGCTTCTGCGTAGTGAAGAAATCTATGCGCAGCTGGAGAAGACCACTGCGGCGATTGCGAATGGCGTGGCGCGCATTGCGGCGGAGCATGGCATCGGACTAACCACCAACCGCGTAGGCAGCATGTTCACGTGGTTCTTTACGCCGCAGGCGGTGACGGATTTTGTCACGGCGAGCACGAGCGATACAGAGGCGTTTGCTCGCTTTCACCACGCGATGATGGAGCGTGGCGTGTGGCTGCCGCCCAGTCAGTTTGAGGCGGCTTTCGTGAGCGCGGCGCACGGCGAGCGCGAAGTTGAGTTAGTGTTGGAAGCCGCGCGCGAAGCGATGGTGGAAGTCGCGCGATAGCTAGTGTTTACCGGCGCGGCCGCTGATGGGCATTTGCTAAAATAGAGTTCAGGAGAGTTGGCAGAGCCCGGTTGAATGCACCTGACTCGAAATCAGACATAGTCGCAAGGCTATCGGGGGTTCGAATCCCTCACTCTCCGCCAGATTTCAAATTGCTCGATATAGATGCCCTTCAGGAAATACCTTATTGCGGATAGTCGAAGCTAATTCCATCTCCGATGGTATCCAGCGTCTTCAAGGGCCGATGCGGCAGAGTTAGAGAACGGGTTTTCTTTCCGTCGCCCGTAATGATGCCGGTGCCGGTTGAGTAGTTGATACTCGTCTTGGAAGACTCCCCGGTGTTTCGTTTGAAGTTGTCGTTTTCGAAGCCGATCAATTCGAAACTGCCGTGCTGCCACCGAAAGGTGAAGGTATCGCTGCCAGTATCCCAACCGCCGGCATTGGCGAAGTAGTGGAGCGAGACCTGGAAGGCCCCGCGTTTGATCTCGATTGTGCCTTCCTCGAAGTAATCTTCCATGTTGGGTTCTGTCCAGCGAGTGATCAGCGTGCTGTTCTGCGCCGCTAACGTGTATCCGCCGGAAGGCACGGCAAAGGCAACGCCAAGGATGCGTGGATTGGTATCCAGCTCTTCCACTCCCAAAGAGTCGTTTTTTATGACGTTGCGTGGGTCCGTATCGTGCAGAACAAACACGAGGTCGGGAAGGCCGTCGCCGTTCAGATCTCCTGTGGTCTGTTGCTCAACGGTCCATCCCTTCGGAGTGAATGCCTGCGCATTCCGTCCAGCGGACGGCAGTATGGGTATCTTAACGGGCGGAATGTGGAGATCGTCCTGGGAGTGAAGAGGACAGGCGATGAAGCATGCGAGAACGGCCACTGCGATACGCATGTTGGTCATCATAGTGGCCTATCCTATAGCCGCGGAGCTATACTTTGCGCGAAGTTGGTAGACCCGCATGCGAATGTCCATCCAGACATCGAACGTACTGCTGACGGCCCAGAGGCATTCTGGAGTACGTGAGCGAGCGGGTGTGCAACTGCATTTCGTTCCCAGCAGCTTGAGACCGAATCTCTTTTCGGGCGACTAGTGTCGCAATCCAACTCTTACAGTCCTGAGATTTACTGAACGCCTCTTGCCGCATTTGTGGTGAGGGCGTATTGGCTCAGGCAAAACCGGATTGCTTTGTCAGCCATAAGGAGATCGATATGTCCGTTGAAATGCATACCCATTGCGGCCCAGTGCTGCGCACCAAGTTGCCGGGGCCGGCTGCGCAGAAAATCATGGCTCAAGATGAGAGCCTGCTTTCGCCGAGTTACACGCGCGGATATCCGCTGGTGGTCAAAAGCGGCCGCGGCTGCCGAATCGTAGATGCCGATGACAATGAGTTCCTGGATTTAACTGCGGGCATCGCTGTTACTTCTACGGGCCACTGCCATCCAGAAGTTGTCGCCGCCATCCAGCAGCAGGCGGAACAGCTCATCCACATGTCAGGGACAGATTTCTATTACGACCTTATGCCGAAGGTGGCGGCGCGTCTCTCCGCCGTCGCGCCGATGACAGGGCCGCATCGCGTCTATTTTGGAAATTCCGGAGCGGAAGCCGTGGAATGCGCGCTGAAGCTGGCGCGATATCACACAGGCAGGCAGAACATCATCAGCTTTCTGGGCAGCTTTCATGGCCGCACCATGGGCGCTCTTTCGCTGACGGGATCCAAGGTCCAGCAGAAGCGCCGCTTCGGCCCGTTCGTGCCGGGCGTCACTCACGTTCCGTATCCGAATGTCTATCGCGGATGCAACGGCACGCCGCAGGGCGCGGAAGACTATGGCCTGGCCTGTGCGCGCTTCATCGAAGAGAAGCTGTTCAAGACCACTCTGCCTCCGGAGGAAGTTGCAGCTATCTTCGTTGAGCCCATTCAGGGCGAAGGCGGCTATGTCGTAGCTCCCGACGCTTTTCTGCAGGAGATTCGGCGCATCTGCGACCGGCACGGAATTCTGATGGTTGTCGACGAGATTCAGTCGGGTGTCGGCCGAACAGGCAAGTGGTGGGCTATTGAGCATTCTGGTGTGCAGCCCGATATTGTTTGCGTGGCGAAAGGAGTTGCCTCAGGGATGCCGCTTGGCGCCTGCATTGCGAAGGCCGAAATTATGGACTGGGTTCCCGGCTCTCATGCGAGTACCTATGGCGGAAATCCCATCTGCCTTGCGGCTGCGTTGGCGACACTGGAAATCATTGAGCGCGAGGCGATGCAGAATGCAGCGACAGTTGGAGCTGCAGCGCTCTCCCGGCTGAAGACGTGGGTGCAGCAGCATGAAATTGTTGGAGACGTTCGTGGACGCGGGTTGATGATTGGAGTTGAGATCGTTGAGGACAAACAATCGCGGAAACCAGCGGGCGCACTGCGAGACCGCATCGTTGAACTCGCGTTTGAGCGCGGTCTGCTGCTGTTAGGGTGTGGTGAAAACACGATCCGGATCTGTCCGGCCTTGGTGATTACCCAGGAAGAAATCGATGTCGCCCTGGACATCCTGGAAGAGTGTCTCGTGCAGGCAGAAAATTCGAGAGTAGGACGGAGCTAGAACATGACAGACGCTAAGCGATCCATCGAACAAGAAGCGCACGAAATACTTTCCAGTCTTGGCGTGCCGCGCGCCGCTTACACCAAAGGCGACCTCGCAGTATCAAGCCCCATCACCGGCGAGGTGATTGCACGCGTGGCCCAAACCGGGCACGTCGAGGCCGGCGAGGCGATTTCCGCAGCAGAGCGCGCGTTCGATGCATGGCGTAGCGTGCCTGCGCCGCGGCGCGGAGAACTGGTTCGACTACTCGGCGAAGAATTGCGCTCGGAAATCGAAGCGCTGGGCCGGCTCGTAACGATTGAAACCGGGAAGCTCTCCGCTGAAGGCATCGGCGAGGTGCAGGAGATGATCGATATCTGCGGCTTCGCGGCGGGGTTGTCGCGACAGCTTGCCGGCCTCACCATCGCCTCGGAGAGAGCGCATCACCGCATGATGGAAACTTGGCATCCGCTCGGAGTTGTTGGCGTTATTTCCGCATTCAACTTCCCGGTGGCTGTGTGGTCATGGAATGCGGCGCTGGCGCTTGTGTGCGGAAATGCAGTTGTCTGGAAGCCCTCAGAGAAAACACCGCTGACTGCGCTCGCCACGCAAGCGCTGTTTCAGAGAGCAGCGGCGAGATATGGCGGCATTCCGGACGGGCTCTCCGCGCTGGTCATCGGGGATGCGACGTTGGGGATGATGCTTGTCGATTCTGCGAAGATTCCTCTGGTCTCTGCGACCGGCTCAACGGCGATGGGTCGGGCTGTAGCGCCGCGACTTGCCGGCCGCTTCGCGCGTGCGATTCTTGAGCTCGGCGGAAACAACGCCGCAATTATTTGCCCCAGCGCCGACCTCGACCTTGCGCTGCGAGGGGTTACGTTTTCCGCCATCGGCACGGCAGGCCAGCGCTGCACAACGCTGCGCCGTTTGATTGTCCATGACTCGATCTATGACGAATTCATGGCAAGGCTCAAGAAGGTTTATTTATCCGTGACCATCGGCGACCCGCGCGATCCCGGAACACTGGTTGGGCCGCTGATTGATGCGCGAGCCTTTGAGGCCATGCAGAACACGCTGCAACGTGCGAGTGCAGGAGGGGCGAATGTTACGGGAGGCGAGCGGGTCGAGATAGATGGAATGCGCGATGCGTTCTATGTGCGTCCAGCGCTGGTTGAGGTTGCGGAGCAATCGGATTTCGTCAGGCAGGAGACCTTTGCCCCAATCCTCTACGTCCAGAAATACAGCGAACTCAAGCAAGCGATCCATCTGCAGAATGATGTTCCGCAAGGTCTTTCGTCCTCGATCTTCACGCTGAATGTGCGAGAGGCGGAGACGTTCCTCTCGTCGGTTGGATCGGACTGCGGAATTGCCAATGTAAATATCGGTACTTCCGGCGCTGAAATAGGTGGTGCCTTTGGCGGTGAGAAAGAGACAGGCGGAGGCCGCGAATCCGGTTCCGATGCGTGGAAGCAATATATGCGCCGCGCGACCAACACGATTAACTACGGAACAGATCTTCCTCTGGCACAGGGAATCAGTTTTCCAAAGTTGGGGTAGATGTTCCTAATGAGCGTTCTTCGGACAGGCGATGTCCTTAAGCACAGTGCGCGTGGTGCTGTTTCCGGATGTGACCACCGATCCGGGTAGAGGCTCCATAAAGAAGTCGGGGTTAGTCGCCAGGAATTGGAACGTCTTCGGCTGGTAGATGGTTTTGCCGTGGCCTGCATCGTCGAAGCCATAGCCTGACCACTCTTCGCGGTAGCAGTGGGAATGCGTGATATCGATTAGCAGGGTTTTGTGCGGGTCGACCGGCGCAACAATTTCTCCGTTAAGGCGAACGTCCTTTGCCTTGTCGCAACCGTCAGAGTGCGGCAGCATAATGCGCTGGGTTGTGCCTGCAGGAACCTGTTCCTGCAACTCGCCGATGGAAACCGTTTGAGGTGGTCCGCCTCGGTTATCGACAAAGATGTTGACCCAATCTAAGCCCGGAGGGCTGTAAGAGATATTCATGTTGGCCCGGACTGGACGATGTTCAGTCTTGGCGCGCTCTATCTCGTCGGGCTGGGCTAGATACAGAGAATAATCGGTCTTTACCCAACCGCAAGTCCAGAGTAGGCGGGCTTCGATGTCTTCGGGCTGCGTTTCGCCAAAGGTGTCACCCTTGCGGCCCTCTGCATCGAACTCGAACGTGCCGCTGCCGGTAACAGTTCCCAGCTCCTGCCCTCTGAGAAAGATTTTGTAGGGTTTGTTGATTGCAGGATGATCGCTGCGCGCGGTGATGTGAAAGATGGGTGGCTTACTGCAGCCCAGGAGCGCGAGGAGGATGAACGTGAAGCAGCACTGCCATGGGGTGCGGTGGTTCATGCCTGAATCCTCACCCATTTGCATGCAACTTGTCTATCGAATGGTGTGGCGAGGGATTCGGGTGCGTGCGCTTCATGGATAATGGAGCGTCATGGCCATTGTTGCGGGAGTCGATTTCGGCACACTTTCGGTACGGGTGACGCTGCTGGATAGCGAGCGCGGACGACTGGCCACCGCTGCAGCCGAATACCCGTTGCATCGCCGCCGCGACGATCCTGACTTCGCGACGCAATCGCACACCGACCAGATGAGCGCCCTGATTGCCGCGATGCGTGATGCGATTGCGCAAGCCGGCATCGCTGGAGAGAGCATCGAGGCAATTGCGCTTGATACCACCGGCTCGTCAGTGCTTCCAGTTGACGTACAGATGCAGCCGCTCGACGAGTATTCACTGTGGTGCGACCACCGGGCGAAAAAAGAGGCGGCGGAGATTACGACACTCGCGCATGCGGAGGGCTTTGAGGGAATCGACTGGTGCGGCGGCGTGTATTCGCACGAGTGGGGATTCGCGAAACTGCTCTATTGGTTGCGGCACAATCCTGAGAAACGCTCGGCATTTGCATCGGCATTCGAGCACTGCGACATGGTGGCGGCAACACTCGCCGGGATTACGGAGCCGAGGAAGGTGAAGCGCTCCGTATGCGCGATGGGGCACAAGTGGATGTGGAACCCGCGCTGGGGTGGCTTGCCGCCGCAGTCGTTTCTGTCAAAGCTCGATCCGCTCTTTGACGGCATGCGCGAAAAACTCGAGGGCAAGGTCTGTACGTCGGACGTCATCGGCGGCCATCTTGCGCCGCAGTGGGCGCAGGCGATGGGGCTGCGCGTGGGAATTCCGCTGCCTGTGGGCGCGTTTGACGCGCACTGGGACGCTATCGGCGCGGGCTGCCGCGAAGGCGATGTGGTCAACGTCGTCGGCACGTCGACGTGCATCATCGCGATGGCTAAATCACAGCAACCCATTCACGGTGTGTGCGGCGTGGTGCCGGGCAGCGTTCATCCGCAGTACACCGGGATTGAGGCGGGGCTTTCGGCGGTGGGCGACATCTTTGAAGCGATCGCACGCCGTGCAAATAAACCACTCGCCGAACTCTCCGCGAAACTGAATGAATACAAGCCCGCACAGACTGGTCTGCTGCGGCTGAGTTGGGACAACGGCGACCGCACTGTGCTGGTGAACGCCGAGCTCGGCGGCGTGACGTTCGGATGGAACCTGCTGCACACGGCAGAGGACGAGTTGTTCGCCGCCATTGAAGGTACAGCGCTGCATACGCGCATCATCCTGGAGCGCATGGCGGAAGGCGGCGTTCCGCTGCAGCGCATCATCAACGCCGGAGGCATTCCGCAGAAGAACGATGCGCTGAACCAGATCTATGCGGACGTGATGAACAAACCGGTGCTGGTGCCGGCGGGCGTGCCGACTTCACTGGGTTCTGGGATTTTTGCATTCCTCGCGGCTGGGGCGTTCGAGTCGATTGAGGCGGCGCAGGCGAAGGTCTGTCTGCCGTACCGGACATTTACTCCCCGGCCAAAAGCCGCCGCAATCTACGACGAGCTGTTTGCGCTCTACCGCAATGTTTATTTTGCGCTGGGGACGCGAACTGCCCAAGCCGCAGCACTGGGAGATGTGTTGCCCACGTTGCGGGCTCTGGCGGAGCGTGCGCGGAAGATGGAAATCTGAGAAGACGTTATGCGGCTGCCGGCGCGGGCGTGTGCTCTTTGGGCTCCATCCAGAGCTTGCCCGCGAGCATTAGCAGCGCCAGCATGATCGTGCACAGGATAAAGACGCGGCGGATGCTGGTGTAGTTCGCCAGCACGCCGGAGAGCAAGAGCCCGGCAATCTGCGCGCTGAAGATGAGCGACATCACTGTTGAACCCACGCGGCCCAGCATGGCCTGCGGCGTCTCCTGCTGGATCATGGTCTGCGAAGGGATGATGATGCCCGCGCATGCGAAGCCGATGGCAAAGCAGCCGATGATAGTGAAGGCGATGTCGATGGGAACGTGCGCGACGGTGATGTGCGGCCCGATCGCCATCACCAGCGTGCCCGCGGCGATTCCGCCCAGGCCAAAGTAGACAAGCGTGGTGTTCTTCAACTTCTTGGCGACGGCATTGATAGCCATCATGCCAAGGAAGAGACCGATGCCGATGGAGGCACTGCACACAGAGAAAACTCCGGAAGAGGCCTTCAGGCTGTCGCGCACAAAGACGGCGATCAGAGGGCCGAAGCATCCCATCACAAACATACCCGCGGCCAGCGCGAGGATGACGAACAGCAGAGCCGCATGATGGAAGATGAAACTGATGCCTTCCTTCATGTCTTCCAGAATGCGCGCGATGCCTGTCTTTTCTTTCACTACGACGGCACTATTGACGGATTCAGGTTTAGGCGTGACAGCGACGGTGCTCTTGCGCGGGATGTTAAGCGCGATGGATGCGATGAGTGTGCCAGAGGCGATGAAACTAGCCGAATCCACCAGATAGTTCCATTTAGCGGTAAAGGCGTGAACGACGAAGACTGCCACCGGGCCGCCGACGATGCGCAGGATGAAAAATGCCTGCTGCATGAGTGAGTTTGCCGAGCGCAGACCGTGCATCGGTACCACAGAGCGGATGGCGACACCCTGCGCGGGTGCAAAGAAGCTGGAGAAGACGCTGATGCTGGCCATCACCGCGTAGTACTCCCAAATGTGATGCGCGCCCAGAAGCAGCAAGCAGAGCAGAGCGCGAACGTAATCGCTGGCGACCAGCGTGGTCTTGACCGGCCAGCGGTCGACGAAGACACCGCTGATGACGCCGAGAATCGCGATGGGCAGTAGGTAAGCAATCTGTATTCCAGTAATTTGCTGCGGTGTAGCGTGCAGCGTGAAGGTCATCACCGTGATCACGGCGAACAGCGCCATGAAGTCTCCGAAGACCGAGACGGTCTGCGCGTACCAGAGGCGCCGCAGCGGCGCGATGGCCAGCACCTCGCGCATGCTCAGCGGATCGGGCACGGGCGAAGGGATGGGGATGGCTTCTGTTGGCGTGGCGTTCGCGTCGCTCATGATGCGAGGATCTCCGTGGAGAAAGAAGTATCAGGATTTGAGCCGGTCTGGATACCGTCAGTCCACCAGCTCGACCAGAATCACCTGCTCGTCGTTGTCGATCTCACGCAGCTTGACCTCTATGATCTCTCGGCTGGAGGTGGGCACAATGCGGCCGATGAAGCGTGCTTCAATGGGCAGCTCGCGATGGCCGCGGTCGATGAGCACCAGTAGTTGCACGCTCTTGGGGCGACCGTGGTCGAAGAGCGCATCCATCGCGGCGCGAATGGTGCGGCCCGTATAGAGCACGTCATCCAGCAGGATGATGTCGCGGCCTTCAATGTCGAAGCCGATCTCGCCCTTTTCAACGACGGGCTTCTTGTCCTTGGTGGAGAGGTCGTCGCGGTAGAAGCTGATGTCCAGCACGCCGGTGTCGACGGGTGCTTTCTCGATGCCCTCAATAATCTTGCCCAGCCGCTGCGCCAGCGGCACGCCGCGGCGCTTGATTCCCACCAGGCCAAGGTTCTCGGAGCCGTTGTTGCGCTCCACAATCTCATGCGCGAGGCGTACCAGCGTGCGCTCAATCTCCGACGCGGACATGAGGCGGCCCTTTTCGCGAAGGTGCGGGGTGGCTGTAGAGCCGGGGTTCGAGGACATATCGAGCTCCTTTGGATTTCTTGACTGGCTCCGATGATAGCAGCGGGGAAGTTGGGGATGACGCTGTCTAGGCCGACCGGCGGGGCGAACGCAGCAAGCCGCCGAAGGCGCCGCTAATCACCGAATATCCCAGGTAAATGCAGATGCCGAAGCATATGGAAGCGAGGAGTAGGCCCACGCGAAATTCAGAAATCGCGATATTGAAAGGCATAGGCTGGCCGCTCTCAGTCTGTCTTTGTTGGAGCGCAGTAAAGAAGTTTGTCATCCATGCGTCAATCGACGCGCCGCGATGAAGAATGAAGCGGGTGAAAACAAGTTGCACGGCGCTTACGGTGAACATGGCTGCGGTAATGGCCAGACCCGTAACTAGCCCAAGTCGTGCGCCGAAGCCTACCCGGATGCGCGTGTGCTTTCGGCGCGAGCTATAGATTCCCAGCACCACGATGGGTGCTATCAGCGCCCATAAAAACGTGAGCCAATCTGCCGGTGGAGCGGCCATGGAAAGCAGTCCCAGGCCGAATGCAATCAGGCCGCCCAGACCTGCCGCGCGAACCGCTTCCGTCCAGTCGATGGCAGTAGGGTCGGCGGCATCGAGCGTACCAAGACTGGCTTCTGCAAAATTTCCAGCAGCCGTATTGCTCGCCTGCCCAGCACCGGCACTTTCCGCGGCCTGCTCGCGAAGTTCTTCTGAGAGCAGCACCTGCGGGGCGCCGCAGTGGCTGCAGTACAGCAGCATGCCGGAATCTTCTTTGGACAGCAGGGTATGGCAGCGGGGGCAGGGACGCTCAGGCATTCTGCTTCCAGCATAAGTGAAAAGCTTTACTCAATGTCTCTTTACTCGATGTCCCCTTACTCAATGTCTTTCGAGTCGTGCTTGTCCAGGTGCGTGGGCAGGTCGAGCGCCACCAGGCCGATCTTCTGCGCGCCGTCCTTGCTGATCACCTCGACAAGGTGCATGTGCGTTTCAGACCCTGCGCGGAGTTCGAGTTCATTGCCTTCGGAGATATGGACGCCTTTGCCGTGGTTCTCATCTGTGTTACAGGTCAGGCCCTGCGACGTGCGTGTGGGCGTGCCGATAGTGGTGGAGCCTTTGCACTCGATCACTTCACCGTAGCGAGCGAGGTCTTTGCGGTAGAACGCGAGGATCTTGTCCTGGCTGTCGGTGGAGCGCAGAGCGGTCGCCTTTACGCCCAGGTGGAAGTCGCCAAAGCTCAGGTTGATGTCCGCCGAATGGTTGTCGTGGTCCTTGGCCTCGGCTGCATCATCCTTCCAGGCGACCGCGCCGGGATAGGTGCTCATGCCAATCGCCGCTGTATCCACGGTGTCGTCGGTCTTGATGTGCATGGACCCGAAGGGCGACTTCAGGTCGACGTCATTGTCTTTGCCGTTGTGGTTGGATACACGACATCCTGCCAGCAGTGCGAGCGCGAGTAAGGCGGAAATAGTCTGTAAAGCTCTCATGGAAATCTCTCCGGACAGCGAATGCTGCGAGGTGCGGCTGCGTGCGAGGTTGCTCGGTACAGAAGAGGATACGCTCGGTCGTGCTGCGAGGTTCCCCAACCTGCTTGAAGAAGCGCATCTCCCTGTCAAAGCCCGGGTTTACACTCAGTTGCGTGCAGAAAAGGCACAGAAGGAAGCGAGCGTGATGGCAAAGACCCTGGCTGGATGGTGGAAGAAAAACTCTAGTGTTGCAGCAACCGTGCTGGCGCTGGCAGCGGTTTGCGCTTTTTCGACAATGCACGCGCAGCAGAGCCAGCCCACCGTGCTGCTGAGTGACGGCTCGCAGGCGCCGGACCCCGATCCGTCGCAGGATCCGCCTTCGCAGGTCGCCCGCATCAGCACACTGAACGGCAATGTCTCCTACGAGCCGGCCAGCGTAGATAACTTTGCCGCCGCGGAGCTGAACTATCCGCTGACCACGGGCGACCGCCTGTATGCTGACGCCTCTTCTAACGCCGAGTTTCAGACCGGCAACCTGGCTGTGCGCATGGGAGCGCTGACCGATCTCACCGTTACGGCGCTCTCAGACACTCTGACGCAGCTCGGTCTCGCGCAAGGCGTCGTGCATCTGCGCAGCTATCAGCTTGATCCCAACACAACCGTCGAACTGGACACGCCTAACGTGGCAATCACTGTGCTGCAGCCAGGCGACGTGCGCGTGGAAACCGATCCCACCAGCGACACCACGCTGATTACCGTCTTCACCGGGCAGGTGCAGTTGGATGGCAACGGAATCCAGGTGCTGCTGAAGCAGGGTGAGAGTGTGCAGTTGCGCGGCAGCCAGCCGGTCTCTGCGCAGTGGATGCAGGTTGAGCCGCAGGATGCGTTTGACGCCTTCTCCGCCGAGCGCGATGCGCAGTACGCGAACGCGTCCAACGCGCAGGGCAATGATGTCAATCCAGAAACGATTGGCGCCGACGATCTCGCCCAGAACGGCCAGTGGCAGAACGATCCCGACAACGGTCCCGTCTGGTATCCCACGGCAGTTGCGGTCGATTGGGAGCCCTACCGCAACGGCCATTGGGTCTGGGTCGCGCCGTGGGGATGGACCTGGGTCGAGGCCGAGCGCTGGGGATTCGCTCCCTTCCACTACGGCCGCTGGGGCCGTTTCGGCAACCGCTGGGGATGGGTCCCCGGACCGCCTGTAGTGCGTCCCATCTGGTCGCCGGCGCTGGTTGTCTTCGTGGGAACGCCTGGCTTTACTGCCTGGTTCCCGTTGGGCCCACGCGAACCCTTCATTCCCTGGTACCACGCCAGCACGCTCTACGTGAACCGTGTGAACGTGAGCAACATCTACAACCGCAATGCTGCGCAGGTGCGTAGCGGTTACAACCAGCGCGCAACCAGTCTGTACCCGCATGAGGCCGGTAACAACAATTATGTGAACCGCCGCATTGCCACCACTGCGATGCCTCAAGACGCCTTCGCTGCAGGCCACCCCGCGGCTCGGAACATGACGCATGGGATTCAGACAGATATGGCGAATGCGCCAATCATTCCGCATCCGTTGGTCACGCCGCAGCGGACCTCGGTGGTCTCGGCGCCGGCGCGGGCTCTCCCGCCGCACACTGCCCGGCCCACGCTGGCCTCGCGGCAGGACACACGCGTGACAGCGTTATCCAACCCCACGAGCGTTGCTGGCCCTAGGGGTCCGGTACGCACTCCGCCTCAGCAGGTAGCTCCCGCGCCCATCACTCGCGCACCTATGCCTCCCGTGCAGGCGCCGAACCCCACGCACGGACAGCCACCGCAGACAGTGAGTCCTCCACGCCAGCCGCAACCGCAGCCTGCGCCACAGCCTACGCATACGCAGCCGTATCAGGTTTTGGAACCGAACCCAACCCGCGGGCAGTCGCCGATGCAGGCCGCTCCACGGCAGTCTGCGCCCGAACCGCAGCCCCTGCCGCAACCCGCGCCGCGGCCCGAGCGCCCGCTCTTCAACAAGGCAGTTCCGCCGGAGCCACATCCCAACTTTGAACAGCAGCGGCAGGCCATCGAGCAGACCGATCCCGGCCGTCCGCTGAGCCCAAACCAGATGCAGAATGTGCGCCAGAATCAGCCGCCCGGGCCGCCGCAGCAGCGCGAGGCCGCGCACCCTGTGCCCGCGCCCGCATCCAGGCCCGCGCCACCACCGCCACCAAGAAACGACGAAAAGAAGAAGTAAGCACAACGCAGAACAGGCTTCTCGTCCCTGCCGGACGAAATGCCCGTTGTGGCTGAGCTTTAACCGAAGATTACCCCTCCACGCGTACACTGATAGAAGTGTTTTGATTCGAACTTTGGACATCACCAAGGCGCGCATTCGAGCGCCGCAGCGACTACCTTCTTGAGGACAGTAATGACCGAACAGCAGCAGCAAGACACACTCGACCAGTTGTCGATCAATACCCTGCGGCTTCTCGCCGTTGACCAGGTGCAAAAGGCCAACAGTGGCCACCCCGGAGCACCACTCGGCTGCGCTCCTATCGCCTACCTGCTCTACCACAAGTTCATGAAGTACAACCCGAAGGACCCGCACTGGATTGACCGCGACCGCTTCATCCTTTCCAACGGGCACGCTTCGGCGTTGTTGTACGGCGTTCTGCATTTGACCGGATACGACCTGCCGATGGAACAGCTGCAGCAGTTCCGGCAGTGGTGCTCGCACACGCCTGGCCACCCGGAATCCACGGAGACAGCCGGCGTGGAAGTGACCACCGGTCCGCTCGGCCAGGGCTTTGCCATGGCCGTGGGCACCGCGATTGCTGAAAAGCACATGGCTGCTGTCTACAACCACGCCAACCACACGCCGGTCGACCACTTCACCTACGTGCTCTGTGGTGACGGTGACTTGATGGAAGGCATCAGCCATGAATCGGCATCGCTTGCCGGAACGCTGAACCTCGGCAAGCTGATCGTGCTCTATGACGACAACCTGATCTCACTCGATGGTCCCACCGACCTGAGCTACACCGAAGACGTCACCGAGCGCTTCCACGCCTACCACTGGCACGTGGAGATGGTGGAAGACGGCAACGATCTCGTCGCGCTCGAGAAAGCCATCCTGAAGGCCAAGGCTGAAACGACCAAGCCCTCGCTGATCCGCGTGCGCACGGTCATCGGCTATGGCTCGCCTAAGGCCGGCACCAACAAGGTGCACGGCGAAGCGCTGGGCGTCGATGCTGTGAAGGCGACTAAGAAAAATCTCGGCTTCCCGGAAGACAAGAGCTTCTACATTCCGGAAGAGGCGTGCAAGAACTGGCTGACCGCTGTTGCCCGTGGCAAGAAGGCGCAGGACGAGTGGAACGCAAAGTTCGCGGAGTACTCCAAGGCGTATCCAGAGTTGGGCGCGCAGTTCAGTCGCGCAGTCTCCGGCAAGCTGCCTGAAGGTTGGGAGAAGACCATCACTCCGTTCCCCACAGAAAAGCCGATTGCCACGCGCAACGCAGGGCAGGTTGTTCTGAATAACGTTGGCAAGGTTCTGCCGGAGTTGTTTGGCGGCGCTGCCGATCTCACCGCTTCTACCAAGACCATCTTCAAGGATTCGCCCAGCTTCCATGTCGACCCCAAGGGTCGCAACGTGTTCTTCGGCGTGCGCGAGTTCGGCATGATGGCCGCGGTCAACGGAATGGCGCAGCATGGCGGCTACATTCCGTTCGGCAGCACGTTCTTCACCTTCAGCGACTACTGCCGCTCCGCTCTGCGCATGGGCGCGTTGATGCATGCGCACTCGCTCTACATCTTCACGCACGATTCAGTGGGCCTGGGCGAAGACGGCCCGACGCACCAACCCGTCGAGCACCTGATGGCTCTGCGCTGCATCCCGCACCTCACGGACTTCCGCCCGGCAGACGCGAATGAGACAGCCGCCGTTTGGAAGCTTGCCATTGAGCGCAAGTCGCCAAGCTTTATGGCGCTCAGCCGTCAGGACCTTCCCGTAATGGACGCCGCGAAGTACAAGATCTTTGAGAACGCGGCGAAGGGTGCTTATGTTCTCGAAGCACACGGCAAGGATGTCATCATCGTCGCCACCGGCTCTGAGGTTTACCTAGCGCTCGAAGCAGGCGAGAAGCTCAAGGCTGAAGGCATTGGCGCAACGGTTGTCTCCATGCCGAGCTTCGCGATCTTCGAGGAGCAGACGGAAGATTACAAGATGTCCATCTTCCCCCATGGCGTTCCGAAGATATCTGTCGAAGCCGGCGCGACGATGGGCTGGTACAAGTACATCGGCCGCGACGGTGTTGCGATCGGCATCGATCGCTTCGGCGCTTCAGCTCCGGGAAATATCGCTCTGGAAAAGCTCGGCATCTCAACCGGCCACATTGTTGAGACTGCTAAGAAGCTGGTCAAGAAATAGCGATGTTGGTTGAAATGAGGTGGTAGCAGTGCATTCCATACTCTGGCTTCTTCTTTTTGTTCCGCCGTGTTTCGCATTATTGGTATGTCAGATCCTTCGCTACAGTCCCAGAGTTGGGTTCCCTTCGATACCGTTTCGTTTGGGCAAGTCTGGCTTTTGGATAGTGCTGACAATCACCTACGTGGCGACGTTCGCGACCGCCCTGATCGAGCACAAGATCTAAACCCGTCAGCTTTTTAGCCCGGAGACAATTGCTGAAACTGCCGCCACTCTTTTTGCTGCGTCATTGCTTTTTCTACTCCTTACCCGGCCCCCAGCGTGCATTCTTGGTACGCTGGGGTGGTTACTCCTTACTCTCTATTCCTTAGCACTCACATGACTCAGGACGAAGCCAAAGCACTCGTAGGCAAGCGCGCCGCCGAACTCGTAGAGCCCGGCATGCGTGTCGGCCTCGGTACGGGCTCGACTTCGGTTGCATTCATCAAGGCTCTCGGCGAGCGCGTGAAAGCCGGGCTCAAGATTCGTTGCGTGGCTTCGAGCGATGCCAGCGAGACGTTGGGAATTTCGCTGGGCATGACCGTTCTGTCGCTCGCAGAGATGCCTGGGCTGGATGTCTACATTGATGGCGCGGATGAAGTCGCGCGCATGCCCGGTTCGGGATTCGCTCTCATCAAAGGCGGCGGCGGAGCGCTGCTGCGCGAGAAGATCGTCGCAAGCGCGTCCAAGAAGTTCATTGTTGTCGTCGACCAATCGAAGATTGTCGAAACACTCGGCAAATTTCCACTGCCTGTGGAAGTCATCAAGATGGCACTCCCTATCGTCGAGCCAAAACTCATCGCGCTTGGCCTGCATCCTCAACAACGCCAAGCGAAAGACGGCTCCGGCCCATACCTCACCGACGAGGGTAATTACATCCTCGACTGCGCCTGCGGAAAAATTGTGGACCCGGTGAGGACGGCTGCGGAAATCCGCGCCATCGTCGGAGTAGTGGAGCATGGATTGTTTCTTGGAATGGCGAGCCGCGTACTGGTGGCTGGTGACGACGGCGTTACAGAATTAAACTCATAATCTTTTGTGAATGCTTCATTCTCTGATTGCATCGTCGCAGCTGAGGGCGGCGTCTTATGACCATGACAACATCGAAAAACAATTCGCAAACAGGCAAAGTTTGGTTCATTACAGGCGCCTCCACTGGTTTTGGCCGCCTCCTTGCCGAACATCTCTTCACTCTCGGTGCCAACGTCGTCGCTACCGCGCGCAACACTGACACTCTTTCTGAATTCACAACGAAGCATCCCGCAAACTCGCTCGTCCTCCAGCTCGACGTGACCAAGCCGGACAGCATCGCTAACGCGCACGACGATGCGCTCGCTCATTTTGGTCACGTAGACGTGCTGGTGAACAACGCAGGTTACGGCCTCACAGGCGCGATTGAAGAAGTGACCGACGAAGAATTCATGCCCATGTTCGAAACCAATGTTCTGGGGCTGCTTCATGTCACCAAGGCGTTTCTTCCGGAGTTCCGCAAGCAGCACTCCGGAAACATCGTGAACATCTCGTCCATCGCAGGTCTCGTCGGTTCGCCGGGCTGGGGCTATTACAATGCCACCAAGTTCGCCGTCGAAGGAATCTCGGACGCACTCACCGTAGAGATGGAACCCTTCGGAGTCCACGTCACCGTCATTCAACCCGGCCCGTTCCGCACCGATTTCCTCGGCCGCTCCGGCAAGGAATCCAAGCTGCAAATTGCCGACTACCAAACCACGGCCGGCAAAACCCGCGAATACTTCCACACCCAGGCCGGCAAGCAGGCAGGCGATCCGCAAAAAGCTGTGGAGGCAATCGTCGCTGCGGTCAGCGCGCCAAATCCCCCAAAACATTTATTGCTCGGAAAATTTGCTCTCAACCGGTTCCGCGGCAAGCTCGACGCCATGCAGAAGGAAATTTCAGAGTGGGAATCGACCACCCTCGGCGCTGATTTTCCCGAAGGCTCGTAGCTTTCTATAGGCAAACATTGGTACTTACAGCCCAAAAGTGACCCCCCACCCTTTAAGCCTCTTGTTTTGTCATATTTAACTTTTAACCCTTTGCTATCT
>Ga0206941_10083_pt1 | contig 28579 bp, 9 predicted proteins | sample Alteio_BWOrgHeat_9_FD_153251 | JGI IMG/M metagenome (GOLD analysis project Ga0206941, IMG submission 153251) | Enriched cells from forest soil in Barre Woods Harvard Forest LTER site, Petersham, Massachusetts, United States -... | ecosystem: Environmental > Terrestrial > Soil > Temperate forest > O...
GTCGGGGCATCGTTCACCGGCACCACGGTCACGCTGGATGCAACTGAAAGAGACGTGGTGTCCACACCGCCATTTGCTGTGCCGCCGGTATCCTGAATGGAGGTCAGGGTCACCGTGCGTGTGGCAGCCGTTGGATCCTGGCTCGCATTTTGATAACTCATGCCGCTGACCAGCGTCTGCATATTGCTGCTGCTGACACCCGCTGCTTTTGTCAGGGTCACTGTGGCTGTGCCACTCGACACCGACACGGTGTAACTCATGCCATTGGTTGTGGTGGTGCCGCTGCCGCTGATCAGTGAAATCGTGCTGCCGTCCACATTGATCTGTTCATTCGAGCCATCCGTTACATTCGATACAGTGAAGCTCAGAGATTTGATGGCCTGCGATGCTTCAACGGTTGAAATGGCAGGTGCGTTGAAAAGCGTGACCGGTGTACCGGTTGCAAGGCCTGCGCCTTCAGTGAAAGTGCCGCCTGTTGCAGTGGCGGTCAGTGTCGGGGCATCGTTCACCGGCACCACCGTCACGGTAGAGGCAACGGACAGGAAAGTCGTATCGACACCGCCATTGGCCGTGCCGCCGGTGTCCTGAATGGAGGTGAGTGTCACGATGCGTGTGGCGGCTGTTGGATCCTGACTGCTGTTTTGATAGCTCATGTTGCTGACCAGAGTCTGCATGTTGCTGCTGCTGACGCCGGCGGTTTTTGTCAGTGTCACCGTGGCGGTACCACTGGTCACACTCACCGTATAGCTCATGCCGTTGGTGGTGGTTGTGCCGCTGCCATTCACAAGTGCGAGGGTGCTGCCATCCACATTGATCTGTTCAGAGGAACCGTCTGTCACATTTGATACAGTAAAACTCAATAACTTGATGGACTGACCGGCTTCAACCGTTGAGATGGCAGGAGAACTGAATAACGTGACCGGTGAACCGGTTGCAAGGCCTGCGCCTTCGGTGAAAGTGCCGCCAGTTACAGTGGCAGTCAGCGTCGGGGCATCATTCACCGGCACCACCGTCACAGTGGATGCAACTGAAAGAGACGTTGTATCCACACCACCGTTCGCCGTACCGCCGGTATCCTGAATGGAGGTCAGCGTCACAGTATGGCTGGCCGCCGTTGGATCCTGACTGATGTTTTGATAACTCATGTTGCCAACCAGCGTCTGCATATCAGAAGTGTTGACACCGGATGCACTGGTGAGCACCACTGTCGCTGTGCCGCTGGAAACGGTCACTGTGTAACTCATGCCATTGGTGGTCGTTGTACCGCTGCCGTTCACCAGTGAAATGGCTGAGCCATCCACATTGATCTGTTCAGATGAACCATCCACTACATTTGAAACGGTGAATGTCAGTGATTTAATGGCCTGCGATGCTTCAACGGCTGATATCACAGGTGAACTGAAGAGCGGAGTCGGTGTACCGGTTGCAGTGCCCGGACCTTCTACAAAACTGCCGCCAGCTGCTGTGGCAGTCAGTGTCGGCGCATCATTCACCGGCACCACAGTCACGGTTGATGCAATAGTCAGTAAGCTGGTATCCACGCCGCCGTTCGCCGTGCCACCACTGTCTTTGATCTGTGTGAGTGTAAAGACACGGCCACCTGCGGTTGGGTCATCCAGGCTGGTGTCCTGATACGTAATGCCATTGATCAGAGCATTGGTGTTTGCAGTCGATATGCCACCGGATTTGGTGAGTACGATGGTTGCGGTACCACCGGAAACTGTGACGCTATAGCCCATACCATTGGTTGTCGTAGTGCCGGAACTGTTGACACCCAATGTCATTGCTGTGCCATCCACACTGATTTTTTCATTACTGCCATCTGCAAGACCGCTCACTGTAAAGGTCAGACTGGTGATGGTCTGACCCGCTTCAATGGTGCTGGCAGAAGCGCCACTGAAGACAGAAACAGCCGCTGCCTGCGTGCCGAGACCCGCCGCTTCTGTGAAGGTTGGATTGATCGCAGTGGCAGTCAGTGTCGGTGCATCATTCAGCGGTACCACAGTGACAGTCGATGCAATCGCAAGGGTGCTGGTATCCACACCACCGTTTGCTGTGCCGCCACTGTCTTTAATTTGTGTGAGTGTAAACAAACGGCCACCGGCTGTTGGATTGTCAACATTGGTGTCCTGATAGGTGATGCCATTGATCAGTGCACTGGTATTTGCGCTCGTAATACCACCGGCTTTGGTGAGCACAACGGTTGCGCTGCCACCGGATACCGTGACGGTATAGCTCATACCGTTGGTTGTTGTGGTACCGGAGCTGTTGCCACCAAGGGTCATTGCTGTGCCATCGACAGAAATTTTTTCATTCGCGCCATCCAGCAGACCACTGACTGTAAAGGTCAGTGACGTAACAGTCTGACCTGCTTCCACGGTGCTGGCACTGACATTACTGAATACAGGAACGGCAGCACCCTGCACACCAACACCCGTGCCCTCGGTAAACGTTGGATTGGCGGCATCAGCAGACAATGTTGGCGCATCATTCACCGGCACAACAGTCACACTGGATGCAATGGAAAGTGCTGTGGTATCCACGCCACCGGCTGTGGTGCCGCCGGTATCCTGAACGGCGGTAAGCGTCACAGTGCGGGTGGCCGCGGTTGGATCCTGACTTGCGTTCTGGTAAGTCATCCCGCTGACCAGTGTCTGCATACTGGCGGTGCTGACACCGACTGATTTGCTGAGCACGACCGTTGCCGTGCTGCCCGATAAAGTCACCGTGTAACTCATGCCATTGCCTGTCGTGGTGCCTGAGCCATTCATCAGCGAAATCGTACTGCCATCGACATTGATCTGTTCAAAAGATCCGTCCGTGACATTCGAGACGGTGAAAGTCAGTGACTTGACCGCCTGTGACGCTTCAATGGTTGAAATCGCGGGAGAAGAAAACAGTGCAACCGGTGTGCCGGTTGCAAGACCTGCGCCTTCTGTAAATGTGCCACCCACCGCAGTCGCTGTCATGGTCGGCGCATCATTGACCGGTACCACTGTCACAGTGGACGCCACTGAAAGTGCTGTGGTATCCACACCACCGTTTGCCGTCCCTCCATTGTCCTGAATGCTGGTAATGGTGAAAACGCGATTTCCTGCAGTCGGATTATCTGTGTTGGTATTCTGATAAGTAATGCCGTTAATCAGTAAATTAATATTGCCAGGCACAACGCCTGCTGCACTGGTCAGTGCAACAGTGGCCGTTCCACCCGCAACTGTGACGGTGTAATTCAGATGATTCGGTATCGTGGAACCTGAGCTCGAACTGCCAAGGGTAATGGTTTTACCGTCAAGAACGATAGCTTCATTTGAACCATCCTGAAGACCACTCACCGTAAAGGTCAGTCCAATAAAAGTTTGCAGCGATTCAACCGCACTGGCACTGGTATTGCTGAAAACAGCCACTGCCGCTGCCTGTGTACCCAGACCGGATGCTTCCTGAAAGGTTGGATTAAGGGCTGTGGCCGAAAGCGTCGGCGCATCATTGACCGGCACCACCGTGACTGTGGAAGCCACTGAAAGAGAAGTGGTATCCACACCTCCATTGGCCGTGCCGCCGGTGTCTTGAATCTGCGTGAGTGTTACCGTGCGTGTTGAGGCCGTTGGATCCTGGCTGGTGTTTTGATAACTGATTCCACCGACCAGAGTCTGCATATTGGCCGTGCTGACCCCCGCTGATTTGCTGAGTGTGACTGTCGCCATGTTTCCGCTTATTGAAACGTTGTACGTCATGCCATTGGTCGCTGTGGTGCCGCTGCCTGTGACCAGCGAAATGGTTGTCCCATCCACGCTGACCTGTTCAGCAGAACCATCGGTTACATTTGAAACTGTAAATGTCAGTGATTTGATGGCCTGTGACGACTCAATGGTTGATATCGCAGGCGAGCTGAACAGTGTCACCGGTGTGCCGGTTGCAGTGCCCGGACCTTCTATAAACGAGCCGCCCGCCGCAGTCGCTGCGAGAGTCGGTGGCGTATTGACACCCACAACAGTGATCGTGCCTGATATTGCCGCAGTCAGTGGCCCACCAGTACCGGTGTTACCACCGTCGTTCAGCGTGATCGTAAAAGACCGTGATGTTGCAGTGTCAGAAACAGTCGGATCAGTTGATGTACTTGAATATTGCAGCTGCCCCAACAGGGCCTGCGTGGCTGCAGGTGTTGCACCGCTGTTAAAGGTAATCACCAGATCCGCCGCGCTGCCACCCGACACCGTGCCCATTGACACGCCATTATAATTAACCGTGGATCCGGTCAGAGTGATCAGATTACCGGCAGTGACACTCAGTGTATCACCGGGCTTGTAGTTACCACTGCCAAACGAAACAGTCAGTGAACCACCCGAAAAATTCTGTGCATCCACATCCGCCACAGACAATGTGCCGGTCGCAAGTTTCACCGCAGTACCGTTTTCGATGTACGTCCCGCCCAATACCGTGGCAGACAGGGTCGGCGCATTATCCACAGCTGTCATATTCACGGTGGCAGTAGCCGCTGTGCCTGCCGTTGTGCCGTCATTGGCAACAAAACTGATGGTGCGCGTCAGATTTGCAGAAGTGCCGAAATTCGTTGGATTTTGTGAGGTGGAACTGTAACTGATGCTTTGTAACACCTGCTGATAATGTGCGACACTGTCTGTTCCGCTGAGTGTCATCACGCCAGTTGACGCATTATAACTGGCTGCAATAGATGTACCGGCAGTGGATGCCGTCAAAACATCACCGGTTAAAAACCCTGAACTGATACTGACAGTTGCGCTCGCGAGCGTTGTATTGTCCGGGTCTGTTACAGTGAGTCCCACGCCAACTGCCGCCGCGGCACCCGATTCAGTAAATGCAAATGGTCCGCCGGTCGTAACCGTCGGTGCATCATTCACGGCTGTAATATTGATTGTTCCGCTCAAAGTCGCGGTGTTTGCAGAACCTGTGCCGGTATTTCCACCGTCATTCAGCGTGATCGAGAAGCTGCGTGACGGCGCAACGCCATAATTTGTGGGATTATGCGAGGTGCTTGAGAACTGAATCTGGCTGAGCAGCGCCTGGGCGGCAGCCGGTGTGGCTGATGAATTAAATGAAATCACCAGATCCGATGCCGATCCGCCGGTGTAAGTGCCAATGACAGTGCCACCATAGGTGATATTGGAGCCACTCACGCCAATCTGGCCGGCACCTACACCCTGGTTGACAACGGCAAGCGTATCACCCGTCTGATAATTGCCGCTGCCAAATGAAACCGTAAGTGAGCCACCTGAAAAATTCTGCGCGTCCACATCCGAGACTGCCAGTGTGCCAGTCGCCAGAGTCAGCGCTGTGCCCCGTTCCGTGTACGTTCCACCCACGGTGGTCGCTGTCATCACCGGTGGGTTGTCAACGGCTGTCACATTCACAGTCCCTGTCAGCGTTTGTGTCGCGCTGTATTTATCATTCATTGACAGGGTCAGACTGCGGGTGGGCGCCGCACCAAAATTGGTTGGATTTTGTGAGGAACTGGAATAATTCAACGCCCGGATAATCGCCTGCACTGCAGCCGGTGTCGCACTGGTCTGATTAATCGTGATCACCAGATTGCTGGCTGAGCCGCCCGTGAATGTCGCAATATTCGTTCCGCCATATGAAATATTCGACCCACTGACACCCACCTGCCCCGCTCCCGTTCCCTGATTGGTGACCGCAAGCACATCCCCGGTTTGATACGCTGAAAACGAAGCAGTCAGAACGGAGCTGTTATTAAAATAAGGAACACCTGGGTCGGTAAATGATGCACCGGATGCAATCGCAAGCGCTGTGCCGGATTCGGTATAAGTACCGCCAATTGTCCCGGTCAATGCCTCAGGATCTGCTGTGGACACAACCACTGCGGATGACAGTGAAAGCGATGTGGTATCCGAACCACCACCTGCTGTGCCGCCGGTGTCCTGAAGAGAGGTGATCTTAAAAGTGCGGGTACCGGCAGTGGGTGTTGTGGTTGCATCCTGATAGGTGATGCCATTAATCAGGGTATCCATGTTTGCAACACTGACGCCGGCTGTTTTGGTTAATACAATTGTCGCAACGCCAGAACTGATGGTAACCGTATAAGCCATGGAATTTGTGGTGGTATTTCCGCTAGAATTGGCACCCAGCGTAATGGATTTACCATCCACAACAATGGTTTCTTTGGTTCCATCCAGCAGACCTGAAACCGTAAATGTCATGGATTTAATACTTTGTCCTGTCTCAATCGTACTGGCATTGGCTCCGCTGTATACATTCACAGCCGGCGTTTGTATCGTGGTGGTCTGATAATAATTCGGATTTAATAAGTTCACTGACAGGGTGGGTGGATTGTTGATCTTGTCCACTTCCACTGAAACGGTACCCGTATTACTGGTACGGGTTCCATCTGTGGCAGAAAAACTCACGGTGCGGGTGCCGGCTGTGGTGGTGGTACTGGAAAATGTAATGGAATCCAGCACGGTCTGGTAATGGGCAACGGTATCTGTCCCACTCAATGTCAGCACACCCGTTGATGTATTATAACTGGCGGTAATAGAGGTTCCGCTGGTTGTGGCTGCGAGCACATCCTTGGACGCCACAAATCCCGAAGTAACAGAGACCGTTGCCCCTGTCATGTTTGCAAAATCCACATCCGTTAACGTAAGGCCTGAACCAATATCCGGTGCTGTGCCACCAATCAAATATCCAAAGGAACCACCGGCTGTGATCACCGGCGGAGAAATCACATTGACTGTGCCGCTCAGTGTCTGTGTGGATCCACTCGCCGTGGCGCCATCATTCAGCGTCACGGTCAGACTGCGTGTCGGTGTATTGTTGGCCTGTGATGTGGTGGAAAACTGCAGTTGATTGGTGAGGGCTGCGACCGCTGCAGGCGTCGCATTGGCATTCAGTGTCACCACCAGATCATTGGCAGTACCACCGGTATAAGTTCCAATAATGGTGCCACCGTAGGTGATATTGGATCCGCTCACACCAATCTGACCGGCGCCCGTTCCCTGATTGACAACCGTAAAAGTATCCCCCGTCTGATACGTGGCAAAATGTACGGTCAGCGTGCCGTTATTAAAATTTGAAATCCCGGTATCTGTGATAGTGCCACTGCTCAGCAGTGTTAAGTTGCTGCCACCCTCGGTGTAGCTTGTGCCCAATGTGCCGGTAAAAGTCAGAGGATCACTGGTGGTCACATTGACAGTTGAGGCAAGTGCCAGTGTCGCTGTATTAACACCCCCATTCGCGGTACCGCCACTGTCCTGCAATTGTGTCACGGTAAAGACGCGGTTACCGGCAGTGGGTGTCGCAGTATTGGTGTCCTGATAGGTGATGCCATTGACGATGGCATTCATATTGGCTGCACTCACACCGGCGCCGTTGCTTAGGACAACAGTTGCAGTGCCACTGGCAATGGTCACGGTGTAATTCATGAGATTGGTCGGTGTCACGCCGGAACTGTTTGCACCGAGGGTAATGGTTTTACCATCCACAACAATCGATTCACTGGCACCATCATGCAGTCCGCTGACAGTAAAGGTCAGTCCGATTAAACTCTGATCTGATTCAATGGCACTCGCTGTTGCCCCACTGAAAACACTGACCGGTGCGGTCTGCACGGAATTGCCGGAAATCTGCTGAAAAGTGGGATTTAAAGCGGTTTCGGTTAAGGTCGGCGCTTTGTTGATTAACACCACAGAATCAGCCAGTGTGGTTGTCGTATTGCTGCCGGTTCCGGTGTTGCCGCCGTCATTCAGGGTAAAGGTGACTGTACGGGCTGCAGAAACAGGGGTTGTGGAATTATCAGCGTAACCAATATCACGCGCCAGCGCCTGCGTGGCTGCAAGGGTGGCATTGGTATTCAGACTGATTTTTAATCCCTGTCCATTGACACCGTTTAAGGTACCGTCAATGGTTCCGATAATCACACTGCCTGTGCCTGGGTTATAACTGACATTCGACCCTGACACACTGATCTGACCGCTTCCCGTTCCCTGATTGATGACAGACAACTGGTCCTGAGTCGCACCATTCGCGGTAATGGCTGCCTGCAAATAGCCGCCATTAAAATTCTGGGCATCGACATCACTGACAGTGATCGTCGTATCTATTGCAGAAACTGCCTGATTTTCAGTATATGCCATCGTTTGTGCGGTGCTCGCAAGCGCCGGTGGATTATCAATGGCAGTGAGCGTAACCGTGCCGGAAAGTGTCTGCGTGGACTGTGACGCATTCATACCATCATTCAGTGTGACCGTCAGACTGCGGGTGGGCATCGCACCATAATTGGTTGGATTTTGTGAACTGGTGGAATACTGCAGTTCATTCATCAATGTCTGAACAGCGATGGGTGTGGCACTGGCATTAAACGTCACAACCAGATCTTTGCCAACACCGGTATAGGTTGCAGAAATAGTGCCAATCGTCACGCCACCATAAGTGACATTTGAACCGCTGACACCAATCTGACCGGCACCTGTACCCTGATTTACAATGCTGAACGTATCACCCGTTTGGTACGCGGAAAAATGCACAGTCAGGGTGCCATTCGTGAAGCTGGACAATGCTGAATTGGTCACTGAAGCATTGGATATCAGGGATAATGGGGTTGCTGAACTTTCGGTATATCCTGTTCCCAGCGTCCCGCTCACTGCCAAAGGATCACTCGTACTCACAGTCACAGTGGATGCAAGTGAGAGGGTTGTTGTGTCTGATCCACCGCTCGCGGTACCGCCGCTGTCCTGAATTTTGGTCAGCGTAAAAACCCGGTTTCCGCTGGTCGGCGCAGCGGTATTGGTATCCTGATAAGTGATGTTATTGATTACATTATCAATGGCCACCGAACCCAGTCCACTGCCGCTGGTGAGTGCAATCGTTGCAGTGCCACTGGCAATCGTCACGGTATAACTCATGCCATTCGTGGTGGTTGTGCCTGAACTGTTGGCACCGAGTGTAATCGTTTTTCCATCCACCACAATCGATTCACTGGCACCGTCATGCAGCCCACTGACCGTAAAGTTCAGACCAATAAAAGTTTGTCCCGACTCAATGGTACTGGCATTGGCGGCACTGAACACACTCACAGGCGCCGTCTGCACCGAATTTCCGGGAATTTGTGAGAAAGTGGGATTAAGTGATGTTTCACTCAGTGTGGGTGGTGCATTGATACCAACAATCGTGATAACCCCCGACTGACTGGCAGTAAGAGGACCGCCCAAACCGGAATTCCCTCCGTCATTCACCGTGACAGTGGTAAAACGCAGCGTTGCTGTATTGCCAACCGTGGGATCCGTGGATGTGCTTTTATATGTAAGTTGCTGCAGCAATGCCTGCACCGCAGGGGCTGTGGCACTCGCGTTCAGTGACACAACCAGACTGGCGGCACTGCCACCGGTATAGGTCCCAATCACAGTGCCACCGTAAGTGACATTCGAACCGGAAACGCCAATCTGCCCGGCGCCGGTGCCGACGTTTGTGATCTGGAACAAATCACCCACCTGGTATGTGGAAAACTGTACGGTGACATTGCCACCGTTAAAATTCGCGGCATCAGGATCTGTCAGCGTGGCACCGGATGAAACGAGCGCCATCGGTCCACCGTTGCTGTAATAAGTGGTGCCCGCCACAGTCCCTGTAAAAACAGGGGGATCATTGATTGCCACAACAGAGACAGTCGATGCAATATTCAGTGCCGTGGTATCCACGCCACCGTTCGCAGTGCCGCCGCTGTCTTTCACCTGAGTTAATGTGAAAACCCGGTTTCCGGGTGTTGGATTATCCGCACTCGTATCCTGATAGGTTAAGTTATTAATAATCGTACCGGCACTGGCCGGTGTCACAGCCCCGGTCAGCACAACGGTTGCAATACTGTTGCCGGCACCCGACAGTGTGACGGTATAACTCATGCCATTAATTGTTGTGGTACCTGAACTGTTGGCGCCGAGTGTAATGGTTTTGCCATCCACAACCAGTGATTCTTTGACACCATCGACAAGACCGCTGACTGTAAACGTTAAGCTGTTAATAGTCTGGGACGCTTCAATGGCACTGACATTCGTTCCACTGAATACATTCACAGGGGATGCCTGCGTCCCCGCACCCGAGGCTTCTGTGAAGGTTGGATTCATGGCGGTTGATGTCAGTGTGGGTGCGTCATTCACCGAGTTAACTGTAATAGTCCCGGTTTTGGTGACAGTCAGCGCACCACCACTGCCGGTATTGCCGCCGTCATTCAGTGACACGGTCAGTGCGCGTGTTCCTGAACCTGAGGCAGGATCATTGGTCGTATTCGTATAAGTCAGCTGACCCATAAGGGCCTGTACCGCGGGTATTGAGGCATTAGAATTCAATGAAATCAGCAGATTGGAACCACTGCCACCTGTAAAACTGGCAATGTCCACCCCGCCATAAGTGATGACTGACCCATTCACGCCAATCTGACCGGCACCGGTTCCCTGATTGGTGATGGCTAGGACATCCCCTGTCTGATAAGTGGCGAACGATGCCGTCAGGAGACCACCATTAAAATTAAAATTGGTGGTATTCATAGAATCAGGATCCGCCAGCGTAATGCCTGTCATCAGCGGCAGTGCAGCACTTTTTTCGGTGAAAGTGCCACCCATGGTGGCCGTCAGTGTCGGGGCACTGTTAACAGCTGCCACATTCACCACACTCTGGGCGGTCACAGAATTATTGTTGGCATCCGTTACCATAACCGTGACATTACGGGTTAGCAGCGTACCCCCCGCCGTGGGATCTGTGGATGTTGAACCAAAACCGGCATTTTTGATGGCAGTTTGATATTTACTCAGGGCATAGGTTCCAGTCAGCGTCAGTGTGGCGATGTTGCCGCTGACTGAAACGGTATAAGTGAGTCCTGTTCCACCGACATCCACATGGGCCGTGGTGCCGCTTGCCCCATTCGTCAGTGTGATAACAGAACCATCAATGTAAATCTGATCACCGGGCAGATAATTGGCGACAGTGAAAACCAGCTGTTGATCATTTGCAGCGCCACTTGTTAAAGAAGCATTGGGCGCAAGTGTTTTGGTGACGGTTGCAGCACCTTCCGTATAATTCACCGACGTATTGACAGTAGATCCACCACCCAGATCCAGTTTGGGAAGTGCTGCACTGCTGACGCCGATGGCAATGGTGTTCACCACGGGGGGTGCAATGCCATCACTGGTGGTGAATGTCAGTGTCTCGGTGCCGGTTGTGCTAGGTGCATTGTATTTGAGGCCAGACAATGCCGTATTAATGGCTGACTGGGTTCCTGTGAACGTCACAGTCGATGAGTTGTTTGCACCCGCCGTAATTGTAAGCCCAGTCGTGCTTGCAAGCGTCAGCGTACCTGCATTGGTATTGGTACCCTTGGTCACAGTCAAAGTCACCGTCAGATTGGTGGTATCCTGATCGGAAACGCTGAGCACATTTCCATTGGTTGAATTAAATGTGAGGCTGGTGCTGACCACAATACCCTGAGCCCCTGGGAATGTTTCCACAGGCGGATCATTCACCGACACCACAGCCACCGTCTTCGTGGCAATCGTGGAGTCATAAGTCCCGTCATTCACCTTAAAACTGATTATACGATTGGCGGTGTTTGGCGTCTGGGAGGAATTTGAATACGTGATGGAAGCCAGCGCCGCCTGCCACTGGGCAAGTGTGGCTGTGGCGCCGGAGGAGGAGAGCGTCATCACACCGGTTGTGGCATTGTAAGTTCCGGTGATATTGCCCATGCTTGCAGCCACATTGGTGAAGGCCAATACATCCTGACCTGACACAAATCCTGCACCGATTGACACGGCGCCACTGGCGAGCGTGGTATTGTCCACATCACTGACCGTAACACCATTGTCAATGATCACAGGGACTGTGGTGGTATTGCCGCCCTCTGTGAAAGTCGTTGTACCACTGGTGCTTGTGACAACCGGTGCAATATCGCCATGTGTGACTGTGATCGTCAGCGACTGATTCAATGTATCGACGCCACCGTTGGCGGTACCGCCTGAATCCTGCACCTTGTAGCTGAATGTCGCTGTGCCGTAAGCATTGGTGGTGGGTTGAAATTTCATGCCCTCAATCTGCGCAAGGGTATAGGCGGTATTGGCAGTGACAACGGTGGTGCCATCCGCCAGATACACTGTGCCCAGCGTACTGGGCGGCACAGCCGTAACGGTGTAGCTCAATGTCTGTGACGTTTCAAAACTGTTGGTGCCACCAGGACCATATGTGACAGAGCCCAGCCCCAGACTGGTGATACCTGCATTTTCACCCACCGTCAGATTCGACACAGAACCTGTCAGCAGTGCGGGCGGTGCATTGACTGGCAGCACATCCACATTGATCACATCACTGATGGTTGAAAAAGGAGAGGTGCCTGACACATATCCATTGCCGGTGCTGGCATCGATATTGGGATTAACCTTGGTGCCCACCGTGCCACGCGTCTGATCCCAGGCAATGAATGTCAGAACAGAGGTCAGCGGTGTGTCGGTGGTGCCATTGTTTGTCGTAAAGTTGGGATTGGGTTCGAAGTAAAGCCGCGTATTCGCATTATCCGCCAGCAGCAGCGCATTAGTCTGTGAAACCGTACCATTCACTGCATTCACAGCCGTCCACGTCACCCCGCCATCCGTGGTGTAAAACCAGGTACCGTTGGTTTCGTTCGTTGCGGTGATAGCAATCCCCTTCACCGCGCCCGGATCCTGATCGCTAATACCGCCGGTGAAATTAGACAGCAATGAGCCCACCACACCTGATGGGACACCCGACCCTTCCACCGTCACCAGATTCAAAGGCGTATCATTCAGCACCGGTGAGTGGTTAATGACAAGTTCACCGGTTGTCTGATCCGGTACTGCAAGCCCGCTGGCCAGTGTCCGCACCGCATTCACATTGTAGGTCCCGGCCGGCAGAACAGCTGACACCTGCAGCGACCACGTGCCATCGGAATTAATGACAAGACCATTGGCAGTCGTATACGTGGTGCCCTGGAAAGTCACAGAAAAACTTTCACCCGTCTGGAGCGCTGTTTCACCCCCCAGCGTGCCTGTGATCTGTGGTGAATTATTATTTGTGGTCAGCAGGTTGACGGTGGGCGCTGTGACTGTGACGGGATTTGCAAAGGAAAGCGCTGTAAAAATAGCCCCATACTCACGGGAAGTCCCCTGCGTACTGGCAGTGGCACCGAAGGCAAGCTGTAACGTTGTAACCGCTGCAAAATTCGCCTGGGCACGTCCCACATCATTCACGATCAGACCATTGTACGAGCTGCTTCCTGTGAACTGCACCAGGTTGGCCTGTGGCTGGCTGATCACAAGATCGGTTGGATTGCCCACGGTATAACTTGAAAATCCGCCGATAGCATCCGTTTCCTGGTATTGTCCGGGATTGCCGTCAATATCAATCAGATTGGCAGCAGCATTCAAAAGCGTCAGATTGTTGCCGTTTGGATCCTTAAACGAGAAGGTAAAAATAACATTGCCATTCGCAGCCGTCGTATTGATTTCAGGTGCGAATGGATTTGAGGCAGTCGTGCCTGTCGGTGGGGTGTAGCTCGGGGGATTGTCATTGTCGATGTTGGTGACAACCGCATTGGTGACACTCGTAATCGTCACATAACAGTTAATCTGCGTGCCGCTGACTGTTGCCACATTCTGATATTCATAGACGGCACCTGCAGTGAGCGCGGTCCCTGAAACCAAAGTCATATTGGCCGTATTGAAATTCAAAACGATGCCGTTGACATCAATGGGCGGAGCTGTCAGCAGAAAATTATACTGACTGTTTAAAAGATCCAGCGCGACTTTCGCATCCAGCGGCGCACCGGTTTTGGCTTCAAGCACCCAGTTGCCACCCAGATCAACAGACCCTGTCGTATCGGTGGAGCCTGCCACATCCACATTGCCGGCGAGTGTCGACACGTCATTGATAAATGCCTCACCCGCTGTCCCCTTTGCAATATCGCAGCCATACAGCAGGAAATCTCCGCCCGGTTTAATTGACTGACCAATGACAGCAAGATCCGTCTGATAAAATGCCAGCCTGTCTGCAGAATAAGTCTGTCCGCAGAGAATCAGATTGCCGGATGATCCATGGCTGATAACAGAAACAGCATCCAGATTGCGCTGGGTATACAGATAGGCGCTGATCTGAGCGAGACCATCCATCTGGGGATCCAGAATAACCACATGCGCATCCGGGCTGACAGTGGTTGCAAGATCCAGATAATCCGTGACCACAGGATCAATAAAAACCACTTCGTTGCGTGTTGCAGATGTCTGCTGAACATCTCCTGTGATACCCAGATCCAGAATCGACAGCTCATGCGCTCCTGAGGCAGCCTGATCACTTGCATACCAGGCCAGTTCTTTGCCCGCTGCCAGATGGGACTCCCAGTTTTGAATTTGTCCTGAAAACTGCGAACGCAGTGCAGCTGCACTGACGCTCGTATCCCCCAGCTGCAGACTGGCGCCGCTGCCCAGAGAAAAAATCATGATGCCGCTGTAGTCTGTATTTTCTGACTGAATCACCTGATCAATCTGATCAATGGTGCTGGCTGAACCGTCAATCAGATGCAGTTCTGCATTGACCGGCAGTCCCTGAAGCAGGGTCTGAATATCCGGGAGACGTGAGTCAATGAACACCAGTTCTTTTAATGGTGCTTCAACATCAACGGTGGATTCCATGGCCGTCAGGGTTCTCTCCGTACCATTGCCATCTTTCACCTGTGTCAGGGTGAATACCCGGCTGCCCGTGGCTGGATTGATCAGATTGGTATCCTGCCAGGTGATGCCGTTGACCAGCGCATTCATGCTGTCTGCGCTGATACCGTTGTCATTATTCAGCACCACGGTGGCCGTTCCATTGGTCACAGAAACTGAATAATCCATGTTGTTGGCTGTGGTTGTGCCACTTGATGACACACCGAGAAACAGTGTGGTGCCATCCACCGAGATCGTTTCATTGTTGCCATCCAGAAGTCCTGTCACCTGAAACGTGAGTCCTTTGACCGATGCATCACTCCCGCCGGTATTGACAGTTGCATCAGTGAATACATGCACTGCATCCGGTGCCGGGGCATTCTGAACCGATTCATGCACGATTGGATTCAGTGCCGTCACACTCAAAATAGGGGGTTCAACCTGGATATATCCTGTATCCGGCAGACTGGTCAGACCGGTTGCATCGGTGACTGTCACGGAAAAAGACCGCGTCAATTCAGTCGTGGGCACCGTGAGACTGCTGTATGTCACTGATTTCAGTGCCGCTGTAAAATCGGCTGAAGAGGCACCGTCTGCTGACACACTGGTCAGCGTCAACGTACCGTGCGTGCTGTCAAAAGCGGCTGTGACTGTCGATGGCAGTGTTCCGACATTCAGCACATCAGAACCCATCTGAAAATCCGCGAGCGTCACCGTGGCACTCAGGATCGTCTCCCCGGGATCTGTGATGGATCCGGCATCCCCCATCAGGGAAACCGGCGTGCCATCCATGGCAGAATACCTGCCGACAATCCCTGTATCAGATGCCCCAAGATCAATAAGCGGCAGCGTCAAAACACCCTGAAAACTGTCCATGGCCTGATGGGAAAAAATATTGTCGGGTGCAATTTTCATCACACCTGTGGAATATTCCATCGTCCAGTTGCCACCCAGCAGACTGTTGCCGGTCATGTCCGTGGAGGCACCCACCGTATCACCCAGAATCTGGCTGAGATCATTCACAAACGTTTTGCCGGTGACATCCTTTGCCACACCACAGGCATACAGCAGCACATCGGCATTGGGTTCAAGGTATCCATGCCAGCCTGCAATTTCATTGGCATACTGTGTCTGCAGTGTCTGGGCATCCAGAACACTTTTACCGATTTCAATGGCACCATCCGTACCGTGGGAAAGAATGTTGATCGAGGCAATGGGTGTTTTTTCAGACCGAATGATCGCATCCATCTGATCAATGCCATCCTGACCGGCATTGATATAAAAAACCTGGGCATCCGGCGAAATTCCCTGCAGGAGGCTTTGCGTATTGGTAAGACGGGAATCAATAAACACCAGATCCACCGCTTTGGAAGAAGGCTGAAAATGTTCGAAATCTTTCATGGCACCGGATACAACAGCATTGGCACTTTGTGTGGCAGCCAACTGTCCTGTGCCGAACTGATCCAGTCCCAGTGTTGTCTGTCGTTCCGCCGCTGACTTCGAAGAATCTTTTGCTTCCACACCATGACCGGGGCGATTCGCTGTATGCAGTGACGAATCCGTCGGCTGATTTTGAGCATGCGCATCCGCACTCGCCGCGGCATCATGTGGCGGCGCAATCAGGCTCGCGTCATAAAGCATGCGGGGTTCAAGGGTTTGTCTCAGAGACGCGTATCGGTGAATCCGTCCTTTGAACCCATTTTTCTCACTCATCGACCCTCACATCAAAACAAGTGGCGTGGTACTCATTTAGTATAGTCTCTTGGCTGCGGCTTTCAACACTATAACTATATGATAAATAAATAAAATATACCGTACCGTCGCCCTTTTCAGTACAGTATTCAGTAAAACAGGGTATTGGCTTAAAGTGCTCTTTTTACCAACAAAAGTGATAAATCTTGAGTCCATCCTGACTCAATGTTAGCCTGTGCAAAGTCTTAAGAAATTTATTTGACAGCAGGTGGTAAGTCGCATCTCAGGAAACCTCTGTATGCTGGGGCGGAAAGCTTGGACACTGTGTTTCATTTCATTCTTAACTGGATGCAGCATCACACCCAAACCCGCCTCCCTCGACGATCGTTATGCCGAAGCCCGCAAAGATATTGCCGCCATTTTTGACAACCAGGAAAAAATGGGAACCCGTCTTGACTTCTACGAAGCCATGGCCAGAGGGTTCAAACACAATCTCGACTACCGCATCAAACTTGCCAACAATGCGCTGCAGATGGGCCAGTTGAAACTCGCTGAATTCGCCATGTTCCCGGCACTCAACGCCACAGGATCTCTCTATACCCGTAACAACGATCTTTCCAGTTCCAGTGTGACAAGCAGCGGACAGATCTCAGGCATTTCCAATTCAACCCCCCGCACACTGCTGTCAGAACGCGTCGAAATCAGCTGGAATGTGCTGGATTTTGGCCTGAATTACGTCAAAGCACAGCAGCAGGCCGACCGGCAGCTGGCTGCAAGAACAGAAGCCCACCGACAGATGCAGCAGCTCGCTCAGGACGTCCTGACCGCCTACTGGGAAGCCTACAGCGCCCAGGAATTGATTCTGCATACCAATGAATTTCAAAAAACACTGAATGAAGCCGCTCAACAGATGGAGCTCGCCATCCGTGACAAAACAATCCCCCAGGAAAATATTCTGCATTACCGCGAAGCCCTGCTGAACGGTGAAAGACATCTGCTGCAGCTCAAATTCAAATACGACAAAGCCATGTACGACCTGAAACATCTGCTGAGCCTGCCGCTTGAAGCCCGCTTCAGACTCGAGCCGCCGCCCTCGGCCCTCTTTAAAACACCTGACCTTAAAAATCTGAATTTCAGAAAACTGGATGCCATTACCCTCGTCAATCGTCCTGAACTTGAAGGCCAGCATTATCAGGAACAGATTGCAAAACTCGGGGTCCGGGCGGCCATCCTGCAGGCACTGCCTGGACTCACCGTGAATGAAGGCTGGAACTACAACAGCAACAAGTTTTTGTTGAATGCCTGGTGGATTGACCGCTCAGCCAATATTGCCTGGAACCTGATTAATCTGGCTTCACTCCCCACTTCCATCCATTCTGCTGAAGATCAGGTGGCTTATGAGCGCATGAAAAAGATGGCCATGACCTTAGGGATTCTGACTGAAACCCGTTATGCCTTTTCTCATTACCAAAGTTTACGTTCTGAATATGTGGTGGCCAAAAAACAAACCGAAAACGCTAACGCTATCTTTACACTGGAAAAAAATCGTCAGAGAGCCTCGCTAACCAGTAACCAACAGGTACTTATGGCCGAGATTCAATACCTCACTGCACAGATGGACCGAGACCTGTTGATGTCAGATTTATCAAAATCGAGCGGAGAGCTCTATCTTTCAGCAGGGTTTGATTTATTACCTAAGAGTGTCACTGATGAACCGCTTGATGATATTATAAAAAAGGTCAAAAAGAGTATTGCCCTCCGAAATCAGATGGATCTGAACGACTATGTTGAGATTACGTATCACAGACTGTTTGGTGAGGATCTTCAAAGTCCATGGAAAAATCATACACCAGGCCTCGCTGCTCTGCCTGATCCCTGGCATACTGGCCTTCCTGTCCCTCTCAGTGACGGCACAAAATATTACTCCTAATGCACCGACCCCCAAAGCAATACCAGGGACAAACACAACACCGAAACTAAAGCTGCCCGCAACCCTTTCCCTGCCGCAAAGCAATGACACACTGGTACCGGAATACGTTGTCATCCGTCCCAGTGAAGAAATTACTTTTTCAAGCGAAATCAGCGCAAGCGTTCTGAGTGAAAGCATCAAGGAAGGTTCTCACTTTTCAGCCGGTGATATCCTGATTCAGCTCGACTGCCGCGTACAGCAGGCAGACCTCGAAAAAGCATTCGCCCAGCAAAAACTCTCCGCTGTCGCCATCGACAGCGCCAAAAAATTAAAACTCTATAACTCCATCAGCAATTTCGAATATGCCCAGGCTGTCGCCCAGGCGGAGGGCGCCGACGCCGATGTCAACAAACTCAATGCCATCGTTTCCAAATGCACCATCAAAGCACCCTTCACAGGCTCCGTTGCACGCCTGATGACCCGCACCGGGGAAACTGTCAAACCGGGGGATCCGCTCATCAAAATCATCAGCACTGAAAATCCGGATTTTCAGATGCAGATCCCCTCAGACTGGCTGAAGTGGCTGCATGTGGGATCCAATTTTTCAGTGCACGTCAACGAAATCAACACCAATGTGCCGGTCACCGTAGTACGCATCAATCCAGAAATTGATTCTGTGAGTCAGACTGTCCGGATCACCGGAAAGACAACCGAGGTCTATCCCAACCTGCTGCCCGGCATGAGTGGCCAGGCAAAATTTACGCGGTAGACTCAAATGACAAAATCCGCCCAGAACATGCAGTCACAAATCGAGGGTCTGGCCACCCTGCTGGTGCTGGATGACGAAACCCGCCGTCTCGAATCTCTGCGTGAATACGGCTTTTTTACCACCAATGAAACCCATCGCCTGATCCCCTATCACACGGCCTGGCTGTGGCATAAAAATTTTGCGGGTCTTCCTGAACTGCTCAACCAGTCCGGCACCGCTGAAATTGATGCCACTGCCCCTTTGAACCAGTGGGTCAGAGAAAAAATCAAAACGCTTTTGCAGTCTGAGAAAGCCACAGAACTTTTTCAAACCCCCCTTAATACCGAAAGAGGAGAAGGAACACCTGCCGAATTTGCAGACATCCTGCCGCCCAATCTGCTCTGGTGTCCGCTGCTGGATTCAGCCGGCAAACTGTCAGGAGGGCTCATTTTATTCCGCGAGCTGCCCTTTGCAGAGCAGGAAGTCAAAATGCTGCGCTGGCTTCATGCGAGTTACCAGTACACCTGGGTGGTGCTCACCGGAAAGCGAAAATTCACCGCTTTGCAGCGACTGCGCGAAAAGAAAATCATCATGCTGATTGCCCTCCTCATCACAGGCATTTTATTTTATCCTGTTCATCTGTCTGTGCTTGGCAATGCCACTGTTATTCCGCGTAATCCCGTTCTTGTCAATGCACCGATGCAGGGTGTCATCAAATTTTTTGCCGTCAATCCCGGCCAGCAGGTAAAAGCAGGCGACCTGCTGTTCAGCCTCGACAAAACCGATCTTGAATCCGACAAAAATGTCAGCCAGAAAGAACTGCTGCTGACCCAGGCAAAATTACGCACCGCCATCAATCAAAATTTTGTGAATGACAACAGTGTGCCAGGCCAGGACAACAGCGGCGCTGAAATTCCCGTGCTGAAATCCCAGCTCAATATTGATGAGGCCCATATTCAATACACCGAAACCATGCTTGAAAAAGCCGATGTCAAAAGTCCCATTGACGGCATTGCGGTCTTCGACAGCACGGATGAGTGGACCGGGCAGCCCGTTCAGACCGGAGAACGCATTCTGGTGGTGGCCAATGCCGACAAAGTTCAGCTGAAAATTCAGCTTCCCGTTGCCAATGCCATCCGACTGGATCCGGGTGCCATCGGCGAATTTTTTGTGTATGGACAGCTCCATTCCCTGCCCATACGCATCAAGACCGTCGGTTATAATGCAAGGCTGACACCCGCACATATTCTTGCCTATCCACTGGAAGCCGAATTCACTGAATCAGAGAATCTGCCGCAGCTCGGTGCCGAAGGCACTGCAAGAATATACGGACACCGGGTGCCTCTGGTTTATTATCTCTTCAGACGGCCTCTGCAGATCGTCCGTCAAACACTGGGAGTCTGACCATGAATACCTCTCCCCAGACCGCCAGACTCCCTCCGCTGCGAAATGGCATCACCTTTGCATTCAACGACTATGATATTGAGGGAAAACCCCAGTGGCTGATCCACGATGCAAGCTGCAACCGGTTTTTTCTGATCGGCTGGCTTGAGCATGAGATTCTCTCCCGCTGGCATCTTGGAACACCGGGTGCCATTCTCGATGCCATTGCCACTGAAACCACACTTCAGGTGGAGATGGGTGACATTGAAAACTTTTATAAATTCCTGGCCTCTCACTTTCTTTTGAAACAAAGCGGCTATCAGATACTCGGTCAGGCAAAGCAGCAGAATCTCTTCCGCAATGAAAACATTCTGCAGTGGCTGATCGGCCATTATCTCTTTTTCCGGATACCGCTCTACCGCCCGGACGCCTTTCTCGTCAAAACAGCGGCCATAGGACGCGCGCTTTTCAGCCGCACCACCGTCTGGATCATGACTGCACTTGCACTCATCGCGCTTTATCAGCTGGGCGAGCGCTGGGACACCTTCACGCACACCTTCCCGTCTGTGTTCACGCCCCAGGGTCTGTTTTTCTACATGATTGCCTTCAGCGTCTGCAAACTGCTGCATGAACTGGGACATGCTTATATGTGCAGAAGTTATGGTGTCCCGGTTCCCTCCCTCGGCGTTGCCTTTCTGGTTTTCTGGCCGGTCCTTTACACAGACACCACTCTCAGCTGGTCTTTGACCAGTCACCAGCGCCTGCGCATCGCCATTGCCGGTATCTGGACGGAAACCTATGTCACCATCATTGCAGCACTGATCTGGTGCAACACCTCCATCCTGACACTGCAGTCCATCTGCTACCTCGTCATCTCAGTGCACTGGATGGCCAGTCTGCTCATCAATGTCAGCCCCTTTATGCGCTTTGATGGTTATTATGTGCTTGCCGATATTCTTCGCATGCCAAACCTTCAGCCACGTGCCTTTGCGCTCACCCGCTGGCAGATCCGTCACTGGCTGTTTCACTGGCCGGATCCACCACCTGAAAAATTTGGCACCCGTCTGCATGTTTTTCTGGTCACTTATTCGATCGTGACCTGGCTTTACCGTCTGGTGCTCTATGCCGGTATTGCCGCACTGGTTTACCGGTTTTTCATCAAAATTGGCGGTATTATTTTATTCATCATTGAAATGTATTATTTCATCCTGGGTCCCTTCATCAACGAAGCGCGTTACTGGGCGGTGCACCGTGAAAAATTCAGCCTGAACTGGCGTACGCGCATCACGCTGCTTACAACGATTTTTCTGAGCATTTTTCTCCTGCTTCCCGTCAGTCAGACGCTGAGACTGCCGGCCACCATCAGCTACTACCATCAGGTCATTTATGCACCCGAATCCGGCATTCTTCAGACACCGCTTCCACCCGATGGCACTGCCTTCAAAAAGGGCGGGATCATTGCCTCCATGTATTCACCCTGGCTTGAGGAGGCGATGCGCGAAATCCTGCTGGATTACTACAAAACCCTGAATGAACTGAGACGCTCTGAAGTCAATCAGAACTATTCCCCACAAAAAAATATTCTGCTCTCAAGTATCAGCAAACAGCGTTCAGAGTATGCAAAACTGCAGTTTCGCCGGGAAAAACTGATATACCGGGCACCATTTGACGGCCGTCTCGCAGAGGCCCCGCCGGACCTTTTGTCCGGCATTACCGTTCAAAAAGATGAATGGCTGGGGGATCTTGTGGATCCCGGCAAAATTCAGGTGGAAGCCTACGTTTCAGAAACAGATCTTGGCCGCATCCACACAGGAGATTCCGGACATTTCTATCCGATGGATCTTGATCAGCCGAGTCTTCCGGTCACCGTCAAATCCATCGAGATTTTAAATGCCCATGAACTCCACTGTCATTTCAGCTCGGCTGCCAAAGAAAACCGGGTCAATGATCCGCCGCTTGAAACACCCTGCTACCATATCAGTGAATTTGGCGGCGATATTGCAGTCTTTCTGACAGACTCCGGCAGTTATGTACCGGTCAATTCAGTTTATCTCGTCACACTGCAGACCGACAGTTCAGCGAGTCTTGCACACATCGGCAAAGGATCGGTGTTACTGAATGCGAAACCCATTTCTCTGATGTCACGTCTGTTTTACAAAATCAAAAAAATCTGGATTGAGCAAAGCGGGTTTTGACGGAAATATTTTTATTGCGACTTAATCCGTTATTGCGAGGCCGCGCAATGACAAATGTGGCAATAACGGTTTTTATTTCTGCAACAAAATCAAATAGTCAATTCCGTAATTTCCTGCCCGGGCAGTCTGAACTCAAACAGTCTGCCCTGCAGTTTTTCAAACCCAAGATCAATCAAATATTGTTTCTGCCCTTCTTCATCCACGCCTTCAACCACCACATCCAGCCCCGCATTTTTGGTGAGCGTCATCATGGATGAGAGAATGGATTCTCCCTCCGGCTGCTGCAGTGTGGTGTTGACAAGGCGAACATCGATCTTAAGATAACTGAACTGCGCGGTGGGAAATTTCTGCAATAAGTTGTGTCCAATGGCCACCATCTGAATGGCAAAATGCACACCTGCCTCGGTCAGCGTGGCAAAACCCTGCTTAATCAATGAAGAATGTGAATGGACACGTGAAGGTGAATCCGTTATTTCAAACGTAGGCTGGACTTTTTCCCTGTCAAGCTCCCTGGCAATCTGTGCCATCTGATAGACAAAATGGGCGTTTTCAATCTGACGGGAAGTCACAGACAGCGCAAGCACCACCGGTGCCTCACCGGCCTCATGACAGAGACTGGCCTCTTCAATCCCTTTCCGGAAAAGCCATGCCATGATTTCTGTCGCCCGTCCGCAGTGTTCCGCCATTTTTATAAATTCAGGCGAGGTAATTTCACCCAGTTTCGGATGCAATAAACCTGCCATTGCGTAAATACCAATAATCCGGTTTGAATTGGCAGCCACCTGGGGAGAATAATGAATCCTCAGGTGCTGAAAGACTTCTGCAGAACGCAGGCTCACAAATATCTGACTTTCGCGCTCACTCAGCGCGTGAATTTCTCGGTGCCAAAAAAAATATTTATTTTTCCCTCCTCTTCTGGCTTCATTCAGGGCACCACTTGCTTTTTGCAGGAGGATCTCCATACTCTCGCCATCCAGCGGATAGACCGCAATTCCGAGGCTCGCGGTCAGCCGGTATTCCTGATCGCCGACAATAAAAGGCTGCAAAATAGATTCCTGCAAACGGCTGGCTACATAGGCCGCGGTTTCAGGCTGTGTGATTTGTGGCAATAAAAATACAAAATGGCTGCCAGCGTACCGTGTCACGGAGTCAATCTGACGAATGGAAGATAACAAACGTTGTGCAATCTGAACCAACAATTCATCCCGGATGCCGGGATCTCCCTGATCCACACGGCTAAAATCATCAATATCCATCGACATCACGGCAAAACTGTTTTGAAATCGAGCAGCCTGTGCAATGGCTTGCTGTAATCGATCATCAAATGCACTGCGTGCCGGCAATCCCGTCAAAGCATCTGTTGTTTTTGTTGCCAGCTCTGAGTTACTTTTTTCCAATTCGATAGAAAAAGCTTCTTTGCTTTCTCTGAATCGTGCAAAATCTTCCTGAAGTTTCAAATAACTCGATTTTAATTCTTTATTTTGCCTAAAATAGAATAAAAATAAAACAGAAGGTATTAAGGCAATTAAAATAAGAACAATATTCACAACGTACCCTCCATGGTCATTTCATTTTATATAGTATGAAGCCAAAACCCCTGTTCCAAAAGGAAAAATTACACGTTAAAATTAATTGCCGGATGAATTAGCATTCTTAAAATCAAAGGGATCCACGGATAATGCCAGAAAGTCAAAAACGGAGCTGGATCGCGCAAAAACAAATAGCTTCCGTTCTGTTGCTCATTTTGTGCCTGCTCACAAGTGCTTTTCTTTTACAGACCGCAAGCGCCACTTCCACTCACCCATCCATCAAACATCCTCAAAAAACACACAACACGCCACACACTGCCAAAATAACCAGACACACCGTAACCCGCACGCTGCATGCGCAACGTGCCACTGTGACACATCCGACCGTGCCCGCCATACAATATGCACGCCTGAATCGCCCTGCCTTCCAGACGAACCATAATCTTGCCTTCGTCAATTCACTGCATCTGGCCGGTGTCACACGTCCGCCCCACACGGCTCATCGGACGCATTCCACCCACACCATTACAACCGCGCAAAAAAACCTGGTCGAATTTGTCGACAAAACAGTCTACAACCTGAATTACAGCAGCTACCGTCTGGGCGGTGGTCGCTTTGACACATCGCACGGCATTTATGTCGTGGACTGTTCCCGGTTCGTCGACAGTGTTCTCAGCCGTGTCTATCCGGCCGCTTATTCCAATCTGGTCAATGCGAGTGGCGCAGACCGTCCCGCTTCACAGCACTATTATGATTTCTTCTCTGACCTTTCACCGGTTGGAAACGATGTCCACTGGAATAAAGTCGAAAAAATCGGCCAGCTTCGTCCAGGCGATATTCTGGTATTCCGTTACCGAAAACCACGTGGGCAGGCACAGGGACATGTCATGGTGGTAATGGACAAACCGCGTGTCGCAGAAAATGGCTGGATTGTCCGTGTTGCCGATTCCGCCCCGATCCGCCACAGTGCAGACACCCGGCAACCCCACGAATCAGGCATTGGCATCGGCTCTTTGCTGCTGAAGCCCTCACCCACCGGCAAACCCGCCGCCTATGCATGGGAAATGGGTGGATCATGGCGAAAAAACGTCAAATTTGCCATGGCCCGTCCGCTGAAAGTGGACGTCTGATCAGACAGGGAGTTGCTCATGGAGGGGGATACCACATTGAACACCGCCTCATCTGAGACCCTGAAAAAAAACCTTGAGAAATGGCATTTTTTCATCCGCCAGCTGAATGAAGCGGTATCACCCGCTCACTTTCCTTTAACTAACCCCGGAGTCATCCAAAAAATAATTGACACGCAGGGAATGAATCTTGCAGAAGGTTTTCAGCGGCTGCAAAAGGATCTTGCTGAAAACAATGCATCCTTTCTGAACATTCCTCTGACAGACAAAACTGCCTTTTCTGTTGGAGACCAGGTGGCGGCAACCCCGGGGCATGTCATTTTTCAAAATGATCTGATCCAGCTGATTCATTATCAGCCCACCACCCAAAAAATATATCAGCGTCCTGTACTCTTTATTCCACCCTGGATCAACAAATATTACATCCTCGATCTGCAGCCTGAAAACTCCATGGTCCGCTGGCTCATTGATCAGGGCATCTGCGTTTTTATGATTTCATGGGTCAATCCCGACCGCCATTACCGTGAAAAAACCTTCGGAGATTATTTAAAAGAAGGACCACTCGCTGCCATTGAAGCCATCACAGCACTCACCGGCATCAAAGACATCAATATCGCGGGATACTGCATTGGCGGCACCCTGCTTGCCTGTCTGCTCGCAACGCTTTCCAAAAATGCCTGCCATGCGACTTTGCATTCAGCCACTTTTTTCACCACGATGCTGGATTTTTCATCTCCTGGCGACCTTGGGTTGTTCCTCGATGAACCCCAGCTGATGTTGCTCGAACAAAACATGGCATCCAAAGGATATATGGATGGTGCAATACTTGCCGCCATTTTCAGCATGTTGCGCGCCGGGGATCTGATCTGGCCCGTGTGGGTCAAACATTATCTTAAAAACGAACCCCTTTCTGCCTCTCCTTTTCTTTACTGGAACGCAGATTCCACGCACATCCCGGAACAGGTTCATAAGTTTTATCTGCGGAATATGTATCAGCATAACCGCCTTGCCACACCTAGTTTACTTGAAATTGACGGTATCCCGGTTGATCTTTCCAATATCACCCAGCCCTGCTGGTTTGTGGCCACCGAACGGGATCACATCGCACCCTGGCAGGCGTGTTATCAAAGCAGCCAGCTGATCAAAAGCCCCAGAGAATTTGTCCTGGCCGGTGCAGGCCATGTGGCAGGCATCATCAACCCGCCGGCCCGAAACCGTTATGGATACCGACTGTCCGGGGAAAAATTTGACACCGCAGAATCATTTGCCAATCAGGCAACTTTTAATGAAGGATCGTGGTGGCCGGCATGGTGTTCATGGCTTAAAAAACATTCCGGAAAACAGGTGTCTGTGAATTCAAAAAAATCAAAATCCATACCGTCGCTGGATGCCGCTCCCGGCAACTATGTCAAAGTTACATTGACTGATATTGCAAAAAAGGAAACTGAATCGTAACTGCCTGCACCCTCTGATACTACAGTTGTAATTGCCTGGAAACTGCTTCTCCATGCCACAGAACAGAATCACTGAAACGATATACCAGGAACTGCTGACTATGATGTTTGAAAATAAAGCCGGGGGAGCCGATATCAGCAGAATTGCTGATTTTATCGAAAAACCGGGTCAGGACTGCGGGGATGATGAACTTGAAGAGGGCATCAGCAGCATACTGACTGTTCTTGACAAAAATCCACGGTCAATTCTGGATATTATTGCATGCCATCCTTATATTCCCGCCAGTTTTTTACTGAGTGATCTGGCGGAGAAAATGCAGAAAAAAAACTGCGCAGACAGGCTGTCAGTATTGTTTTCCGGATACCTGAGCGAAATAACTGAAGCCTGCGTGTATAATATATTTGATCTTAAACGGCTTTTTGAAGCAGCGCCTGCTGAATATGCTGACAGTATTATTCTGAGTTTTTCCGGAAATGAGCGTATTTTCAGAAGGACCATAACGGCAGACGAAAACCCGGAAGAAACTCTGGCTGCACTGATAAATCAATACCCGCTTTATGGGGAAAAATTTTCTGATGTATTTGACAGGTATTTTTCAGACAATTTATCAAATCATATGTGAAGATTTATTGTCAATTTTTAATTATATTTATATAGTCATATTTTAAAATGTGCCGGCAGAAAAGAGTTGAACAACCTGCAACCCCGGAAAACAACGGGAAATATCCGGCATATCCTGCCTTAAAAAAATCAGTTTCAAATTGGGGCCGGCATCCTGAGTGAAATAAACCGAAATCCCCTCATCCCGCATCTGTCTGATTTTCTGAATGCTTGTCTTTGTCTCCGGCAGCGCATAAGAAATCCCCGGGATGGCATCTGCCATAGTGGCATGCATCGCAATCGCATTGGCTTCCGCAGATTCTCCCAACAACAGAAAATTTTTTTCCCGGATGGCTTTTTTGATCTTTTCCATGTCTGAGCTGACCTGAGCAGGCCAGTCACGATAAAGACGACTGGTTTGAACGGTGCGTTGCATGGCCTCACGGGAACTGATGGGTTTGGCATCGACACTGAAAATCAACAGTCCAAGACAGAGATCCGGCCAGATTTGCTCAAGCGGAACACCATGACTGTCCATGCCATCTGCACGGACACCCGCCTGCCATTCCACAAATCCATCCCAAAGAGAGCGACAGGCGCTTCCACTTCCAAGGCGTGCCAGAACAGACAGTTGACGCCGGTCAAACTGCCACTCAAACAACTGGTTAAGTGCAAGCACCAATGAGGCAAACCCGGATGCAGAAGATGCAAGGCCTGCGCTGACAGGCACTGTGGAGTGAATTACCGCTTTAAAATACCAGGAAAGTTTCGGCCGAAACAAATTAATATAATCAATAAAACGTCTGTAAAATTGAGTGTCTGACTGAACCGGGCTGTCATTCAGGATAATTTCGTCTTTTTTGTCTGAATTAACCGACAATAAAATATGACTGCCAAATGCAGGCAGTGCCACCGACAGGCTGGACGTCAGAGGCAGATTCAGATCCGTGTCACGTTTTCCCCAGTATTTACACAGTGCAATATTGGACGGTGCAAAGGCTTCCGCTGTGCGATGATTCTCCGGTACCTTCCCGAAATGAGAACCCAGAATCTGCTGAACCAGCTCAGATTTTTTCACAGCTCACTCCATCAGAGGAAAATGTAATCCCAGACGTTCCTTCACCACACTCACCAATGCCAATGACACAGTCCCCAAGTCCGGAGCCTGAAATTTTGGCACCGAAAATGGAGGGACGATTCAAAAGATTATCCACCAGCTGATCCAGTTTTTTCGTGCTCACACCGAGTGCG
>Ga0206941_10084_pt1 | contig 28559 bp, 22 predicted proteins | sample Alteio_BWOrgHeat_9_FD_153251 | JGI IMG/M metagenome (GOLD analysis project Ga0206941, IMG submission 153251) | Enriched cells from forest soil in Barre Woods Harvard Forest LTER site, Petersham, Massachusetts, United States -... | ecosystem: Environmental > Terrestrial > Soil > Temperate forest >...
AGTTGGGAAGGTGCAAGAAGATGTCCTGCAAATAAATTCCCTTCTATGTCTGCAACGTGTTTTGCATAGTCTTTCAATTCAGGACTCACCGCTTTTGCAGGAGGGAGAAAGTAACTTGCCATCATCTTCGCTATGCGAAAGCGAACATACGGTCGCATCTCTGAACCACGTTTGTAAGTAATGACGAGCTTCTGTTTTTCAAGTCGTGTTTTAACCTGCTCTTCAGAACTGACATTCAATTCCGGAACATCTTCGAGAATAATGTCGGGATAGTAAGAAACAAGTTCGGGAAGATAAAACGGTGCTTCTTGGAAGTGAATGCGTTCGTGAATTTCACTCACAAGATTTTCAATATGATTTTCGTTGATTTTGAAATATTCACGGAATTCCAGTTCAGACTCTCGTGTCCATCGGGAACTGTTGTGTCGGAAGAAATCTCGTTTTGCAGATTCAATGGTTTTGCTGTCGAGTTCTATATTTCCGTAACCTAGAAACTCGCAATACGCTTCCTCATCATCGATATCACCACTTGCTAAATCGACGACAAGTTTTTCATCGACACCCAAATGTTTTGCAATATTACGCATCGCAAAAATGGAATGTATGTTTTTCTTACCCTTCTTCCAATGACTGCAATCTGCCGGATCAAAGCCCAGAAGTTGGCCGACGTCCTGATCTATAATGCGAACTCCGCTGAGCTTGTGATCCAGAACGCGTCTACAAAAACGAAAAAGACTCGCAGAGTGGGGATATTTCAGAGCAAGCTGCTTTTTCACACAGTCCTCATCGTATTTTCTTTTGTTAAGTATTTACTTTAATGATTTAACAGGGTTTTTTGTGAGCGTCAACTCTAGGAGTGTTTTCGGGCCAGTATGACGCGCGAGCAGATTTGCTTTTTCATGGGCAGTTTTTTACAATTCTTTCAGGAGATTGCGCTAATCTCTCAAGATTCTAAGGGAAATTAGCGATGAGGAGTAAAGACCTTCTTTGAATATTGTGGAAGAAATTCTATATAGTGTTGAGAGATTTGAATTTTTTGTCGCTCAACGCATCAGATCTTGGAGGCATGACGATTTTGACACAGGATAATGAACATATAATTACTTTTTCCCAACAGCATCAGGAACAGGGAAATGCCTCTGTTTCTCCTGAAGCTATTACGCAATTGAAGATGCCTTCCTTATATAAAGTATTCCTTCATAACGATGATTACACACCAATGGAGTTCGTAATTGAAGTATTAGAGAGCATTTTTAGGAAGGCTAACCCCCTAGCAATACAGATCATGTTGGATGTTCATAAAAAGGGCTCAGGTTTGTGTGGTGTTTATCCGTATGAAATAGCAGAAACCAAAGTTGCACTAGTAATAGATAAAGCAAAACAACATCGACACCCGTTAAAGTGTACGATGGAAGAGGAGTAAGGGTTATGATTATCAGTCCCGAACTTGAAAGCAGTTTAAATCTTGCGATCGAAGAAGCCAAGAAATACGGTCACGAGTATCTCACGGTTGAACACCTCCTCTATGCTTTGCTCTTAGATCCTTCTTATGTCAAAGTTATCGTTGCATGTGGTGGTTCTGTTAAACAAGCACTCGCAGATCTCCGTTACTATTTCGACAACCATCTTGAAAAGAATGTTCTTCCACGCACAGAAGCTCCCCAACCTACATTGAGTTTCCAAAGAGTGATACGTCATGCAGCTCAGCATGTTCTCTCTTCTGGTAAAGAAAAAATCTACGGTGACTCTGTTCTCGTTGCAATCTTCTCTGAAAAAGAGACATACGCAAGTTACTTCCTTGAAAAACAAAATATTTCCCAATTCGATGTGATCAACTTCCTTTCTCACGGAATTGTTAAGGAAGGAGTCAATCCTGATCTTCTTGAATCCAATACAACTCAGGAACCTGCATCTATTGCTTCTTTTGAAAACCATACGAATAATGAAGACGAACAAAAAGCAAACGAACAACAGGCAGAGAAAAAAGCAGGAGACCGCAACGAAACCATCTATCTTTATGCAGAAGACCTTGTTGAAAAAGCACGAGAAGGACGCATTGATCCTTTGGTAGGTCGTGATGCAGAAATCGAACGCACTATTCAGGTTCTGAGCCGACGCAGAAAAAACAATCCTTTGTATGTAGGAGATTCTGGAGTTGGTAAGACAGCTCTTGCAGAAGGTCTCGCACTGAGAGTTGCAGCAGATCAGGTACCCGACTCGTTAAAGAACTCTACAATCTTCAGTTTGGACATGGGAGCACTTCTAGCAGGAACTAAGTACCGAGGTGATTTCGAAGAGCGTTTGAAAAAAGTGATCCGTTCTTTGAAAAAATTCCCAAGAGCAATACTTTTCATCGATGAGATCCATACTATAGTCGGTGCAGGTGCTGTGAGTGGTGGTACTTTGGATGCTTCGAATATTTTGAAACCTTTCCTTGCAAATGGAGAAATCCGTTGCATTGGTTCCACAACATTCAAAGAATACCGTCAGCATTTCGAATCCGATCAAGCTTTGCACAGACGTTTCCAACGCATTACTGTGGATGAACCTTCTGAAGAAGATTCCGTGGAAATTCTCAAAGGACTTAAAGACAAATATGAAAAATTCCACAACGTACGTTACACACCGGATGCGATACGAGCTGCTGTGGAACTTTCTCACCGCTATATAAAAGATAGAAAACTTCCTGACAAAGCAATTGACGTAATCGACGAAGTAGGAGCTTTCTACTCTTCTAAAAACTTAGCAGACACTCTTGCTAAAACAATCACGCTCAATGATGTTAAACAGGTTGTTGCAAAAATTGCACGTGTACCTGCAGAAGCTGTTTCCTCTTCCGACAAACGCGCTTTGAAAGATATCGATATGCGTTTGAAAAAAGTTGTATTCGGACAGGAATCTACAATCGACATTCTGACTTCAACCATTCGTATGGCACGTTCAGGAATGGGTAATGAAGAAAAACCAATTGGTAGCTTCCTCTTCTCAGGGCCTACAGGTGTTGGTAAGACAGAATTGGCACGTCAACTTGCAACACAATTGGGAATTGAATTTATACGCTTCGACATGAGCGAATACATGGAACGTCACACGGTATCTCGTTTAATCGGTGCACCTCCAGGATATGTAGGTTTCGAAGAAGGTGGATTGCTTACAGATGCAGTTCATAAATTTCCACATGCTGTGATACTTCTCGATGAAATTGAAAAAGCTCATCCCGATGTACACAACATACTTCTTCAAGTCATGGATCATGGAACACTAACAGATACAAACGGACGCGAAGCTAATTTCCGAAACGTGATTCTCATCATGACAACAAACGTCGGAGCATCCGAACTCAGCACCAATACTATTGGTTTCGCAAGCAGCAATGCGGACAAAGTTGGCAAAGAGAAACTTGCAATTACTAAAGCTTTCACTCCTGAATTTCGTAACCGCATCGACGCTATTCTTTCCTTCGGTTACTTGCCAGAAGCAGTGGTGTTGAAAATCGTTGATAAGTTCCTGAATGAAGTTGAAGGGAAGTTAAAAGGAAAACGCGTTAAGTGGACCGTTAGCGATGCAGCTCGACGTCATCTTGCTAAGATTGGATATGATCCTGCTTATGGTGCACGACCACTGGCTCGTATCATTCAAGAGAAGGTTAAAGTACCTCTCGTAAATGAACTGCTATTCGGTCGCCTAACCAAAGGTGGGGTTGTGCGTATAGATTGTAGAAACGAGCAACTCGTTTTTGAATACGATACAAAGCATGAAGCACAAGAACACCTTGCTGAGTTACATGCCTAAAAACGATGTTTGCTACTCATTCAAAGAGGGAACATCAACGCATTGTCCTCTAATAATCTTCTGAGTCTTCTTGCAACACAATTCCGAATTCACATCAAACACACGCGTGGGATCTGCGTTACACGCTTGTGCTCTCGTTTTTAAATCGGCATTTGCAGGAAGAGCTTGGAAGTAGGACTGACTATCAATGGAATTATTTTGAGTAGGTTTGCAGGATAATGCCATTCCAAGAACAAGGAGAGTTGAAAGTTTCATAGAATTTTCCTCCTGTGTCATCCCGAGATTTAGCGAGGGACCTCAGACTCAGTAGTACAGACGAACATCCCATAACTAGATTCTAACCCCAAGTCTCTGAACCTGTCACCCTCGGTCAATTCCCAGCCGCCAACCTCTACAGATATCACTGGATCGCAACAGACAGTTGATTAACAATTTTCCGTATGTATATTGGATTGCTTATCTAGGGTTAGGCTTCCGGCAGTTTTTAGCCGGGGTCTTATGTCTTCAAGCTGAGGATTTTCATGAAACCGATTCGTTTGCGTGCAATTTTTCTTTTCGTCCTTACGATGTTGGCGATCTATTCGATTGCTCCGACCGTAATCTACTTTCTCCAGCCGCTGAATGTCCGTAATGACGATGCAGAATTTAAAAAACATTTACCATCTTGGCTCCCACAGAAACACATTGTGTTGGGTCTGGATCTCCAAGGCGGAGTCCAGCTGGCTCTTGGTGTCAGCACCGAAGGCGCGATTGAAAATCGCCTCAACAGAGCTGCTGTAGAGATTTCACGTTGGTCTAAGGACAACAACTTCAGCGTCGAAAACTCTTACGTCGCCAAAGACCGCATGGTCGTCGTCGTGAAATTGAAAGAAGACCAAGACGAAGGTTCTTTCTACGAAGCTCTTCATAAAGACTTCCCTTATCTCGTTAAAATCAGAAAAGAAGCAGCGGGCCTCGAATTTGGTTACAGCGAAAAAGAAAAAGATCGCATCAAGCAAAGTGCATTGGAACAGGCAGAACGCGTTGTTCGCGCACGTGTCGATGCATGGGGTGTTTCGGAACCTCATATTGCTCGCCGTGCAAACGGGGACATCCTTGTTCAGTTGCCTGGATTCCGTAATCCTCAGCGAGCGAAGGAACTTCTGGGTAGAACCGCACAGTTGAAGTTCAAAATTGTGGACGACCAATTCAACGGATTTGCTTCACTTAAAGGCAAAACACATCCTGAAGGCATCACCGAAACCACAAACGGTGGACAAATTGCGTTCAATTCTGAAAACCGAGAAGCGCTGACTGCTTATTTGAAAGCATTAGTACCTGAAGACCATCAGCTTCTCTTCGCACGCGAGCAACTCGGACAGGGTGCGAAATCTCATAACCGTTGGACTTCTTATGTTGTGATGGCTGCAACCGAAATTACCGGCGATGACATCCAAGATGCACAGATGATTCCTGGCACACAGATGGACCCAAGTCCTTTCGTTCAATTGAAAATGAACAACACCGGTGCAAAACGCTTTGCAGAAGTCACTGGTGAAAACGTTCATAAGCGTCTTGCGATCGTTCTTGATGATGTCGTGGAATTCGCTCCGCAGATTTCAGAACGTATTCCGGGTGGAACTGCGCAGATTAAATTGGGTGGTGGACGTGCTTACAATGACGTTATGGAAGAAGGTAATTCTCTTTCCATGATTTTAAAATCCGGTGCTATTCCTGCGACTATTCAGGTTCTCGAAGAGCGTGCAGTTGGTGCATCACTCGGACCTGAATTGGCAAATCAAGGTATCAAAGGAGCTTTACTCGGTCTTCTTGCGGTATTCCTTTTCATGCTTATCTACTACCGACGTCCGGGTCTTATTGCTTGTATAGCTTTGTGTATGAACGCAGTTTTCCTACTTGCTGTGATGGCTATGTTTGGTTTTGCACTCACACTTCCAGGTATTGCGGCGTTTGTTCTTTCTCTCGGTATGGCGGTTGATGCGAACGTCTTGATTAACGAACGTATACGATTTGAATTACGAGAAGGTTTGCATCCTAAAAAAGCAGTCGACCATGGTTTCAAACGAACTTTGTGGACCATTATCGACGGTCACGTAACAACGATTATTGCAGCTGCGATCTTGCTTGAAACGAATGCTTCCGGTCCTATCCGTGGTTTTGCTGTTTCCTTGATCATTGGTTTGTTAATTTCCTTGTTCACATCGTTGACATGTTCTCGTTTCTTCTTCGACCTTGCGCTTCTTCGCGTTGCAGACAAGAAGATCAAAGCGTGGCTTGCAGGTGAAACAGCATTGCAATCTCGTAACTTCCATTTCTCTTTCTTGAAATATTCACGAGGAATTTGCTTTGGTCTGATTCTTCTTTCTGCTGCTGTTATTGGAACTTCATTCGTACGTGGTGGAGCGAATTTTGGTGTGGACTTCAATGGTGGTACCGAAATGGACATCACCTTTGCTAAAGACATCGAGGCAGAGCACATTCGCAAAGTTGCAGAAGAAGCAAAAATCAGCGGTCTGAGCATTCAGGCTATAGGTGGAGGACAGAAACAGTTCCTTCTCCGTTATGAAGAAAGCAAAGAACCAGGAAATAAAGCTGCGCAAACAGTTGCTGCTTCCGAAACGTTCAATGCTTTCAAATCCGGTCTTCTTGAGAAGTTGAAAGAATACGGTCCTGACATTCAACAGGTTGGGTTCGTTGGACCACAGGTTGGAAAAGAACTGCGTAATCAGGGTATGCTTTCTATTCTTTATGCAATTCTTGCGGTTTTCTTATACATCGCCCTTCGATTCGACATCCGTTTTGCTCCGGGTGCGATGATTAAGATGTTCCTCGATATTTTTGTACTGCTTGGGTTCTATGTGTTCTTCTGGAGATCCTTCGATCTAGTATCGGTTGCAGCTCTGCTAACGGTTGTGGGTTATTCGCTTAACGATACCGTTGTGGTGTATGACCGAATACGAGAGAACGTTACGGATCATCCAAGAAGAACTTGGGCAGAAAACATCAACCTTGCTTTGAATGAGACCTTGTCTCGAACCATCAACACTTCACTTGCAACGGGTTTATCTCTGGTCGGTATTTTGATCTTCGGTACAGGTCAGATCTGGGATTTTGCAATGGTGATGTTGATCGGTATTATCATTGCAACTCTGTCTTCTATCTTTGTCGCAAGTGGATTCGTTCTTTGGATGGATAACTGGCGCTCAGCAAAAGAGAGCAAGCAGAAATTGAATTCTGCAATGCTAAGCAAAGGTTCAAAGTAATTTAAGGCCCGTGGGTCTAAGCAGGAGATCCCTCGACTTCGCTCGGGATGACTTAATAAAAGCTCGTCATCCCGAGCGAAGTCGAGGGATCTCCTGCTTAGACCCACGGGCTTTTTCTTTAAAGAAATTCCAAATCGGTAACAGAAACGTTCGCTATAGATTCCGAGAACTGTATGTCTTTGGTAGGAAGTACACTGTTTTTAAGTCCGTAGGACGAAAAAGTTTTCTGATAAACAGTGCAGGAAAAATAATCGAATTCGTCGGAAAAGGGATAGTGGTTGCACTCCGAGTTCTTTACAACGAGAACTCTCTTCTGTTTAACTTCAGCAGCTTGTCGACCTCTTCCCTTTGCTTTTTTTTGAACGACTTCTTGTTCCTGAAGGCGTTTCAGTTTGAGACCGCATAAATCTTTGAATTGAAGAGTTTTACCATCTTTCGCCATCTGTCCATGGCGAACATGGTGCGGGCAACGACGGCAATTCATCAAAAAACCTTTTTTTTATTGAGTTTGTATTTAATCTTAGCAAGAGTTGCAATTCGAGCAATGAAAAAACGACGCAGCTCGGCAAAAAAACATGGCGAGTAAATTCCGTCATAAAAATATTAGAGGGAAAAAAATGTCCTGGTCTGAAATTGATAAAGCTCCATTAGCTCAAGGTGAGAGACTCGATACACCTGATGGACTTTGGTTTCGTTGTGATTCCTGTCAGGAAGTCGTCTATCGCAAGGACTTCGAAGCAAACCAAAACGTATGTATTCGATGTCAGCATCATTTTGCTATTTCTCCTATGGAACGGATTAGACATTTTTTAGATCGTGAAAGTTTCCAAGCGTATGATGAAAACTTGACCAGTTCCGATCCGTTAAAATTTCTTGCTAAGAAAAAATATTCCTCGCAGCTTGAAGATCAATTTAAAAAACTCAATAGACGAGATGCTATTGTCTGTGGAGAAGGTCTTCTCAAAGGCCATCCCGTACAGCTTGGTGTTTTTGACTTCGCTTTCATGGGTGGAAGCATGGGTTGCGTTGTGGGTGAGAAAATCAAACGGCTTCTACTCCGTTCTAAAGAAAAAAGACAAGCAGCGATTCTTTTTTCTTCGTCAGGTGGTGCGCGTATGCAGGAAGGTGTTCTGAGTTTAATGCAGATGGCAAAAACCTGCGCTGCACTGTCTCAATTGCGCGATGTGGGAGTTCCCATGATTTCCGTGCTCACAGACCCCACTACAGGAGGTGTTGCTGCAAGTTATGCTTTGCTCGGAGACATCAATATTGGTGAACCCGGAGCACTCATTGGTTTTGCAGGTCCTAGAGTGATTCAACAAACAATGAGGCAGAATCTACCGGAAGGTTTCCAAAGATCAGAATATCTTCTTCAGCACGGTATGCTTGACCTCATTTGCGCACGCAGTGAGTTGAGAAACCAAATCGCTCAAATTCTCGACATTCTCTTTCCTAAATCAAGCCAAACGGAAAGTTCACACATTGAAAAAAGAACTCATTAAGATACTCGAACGTTCCCGCTCTTCCATTCACCCAGGTTTGGAACGTATGAAACGTGCAATGGGTGAACTCGAAATGAACGAACAGACTCTTCCCCCTAGTATTTTAGTGGGAGGTACTAACGGAAAGGGTTCCACTTCGGGAATGCTGTGGCGTCTGCTTGCTCTTTCCGGTGTACGTTGCGGTCTGTATACGTCTCCACATGTGATCAGTTTTCACGAACGTATACAAGTCTCTCACCGAAATCTGGATCTCGAATTCCTCGAAACGGAAATCCATATTCTCAAAACAAAACTCAGTGCGGACTTATATAACGAACTGACCTTTTTCGAACTCACCACACTTCTCGCTCTCTACGTCTTTAAAAAAACAGAATGTCAGCTGATGATTCTCGAAGTCGGTTTAGGTGGACGTTGGGATGCAACCAACGCAGTAGAACCCCTTGCTTCGGCCATCGTTTCTATTGATTTCGATCATCAGGAATGGCTCGGTACGACCTTGCAAGCTATTGCTGGTGAAAAATTAGGCATAGCACGTGCAAATAAACCCTTGTTCTGGGGAGATTTGCGTAGGACGGAGCTAGAAGAAACTTTGCAAGCTGCACACAAACAAGTGGGTTTTGACCTTTACCGAGCGAACAGAGATTTTGCGTGGGATGCGGAAGAGTGCAAAGGTGTGTTTCAAGTTCCAAGTTTCGATTCGTTTTCCTACGCATTACCGAACTGGCTTGAAGACCGTGCGGAAATTTTAAAATCGAATTTCGTTCTGGCTTTTTCAATCTACTATTGGGTTTTGCATCAACGTTTACTTTCAAATCTTGCCCCTAATTCAAAGGCGCTGAGTCTGAGGTCCCTCAATTCTTTCGGGATGACAGAGCCGGAAATTGTCATCCCGAAAGAATTGAGGGACCTCAGTCTTAGCTCTACGAGTTTCAATGTATGGCCTTATTCTTTTCTCGGACGTATGCAGCGTATGCGTGTTCAGGGCAAAACGAAAACGTGGGATTTTTATCTCGATGTCTGTCACAATATTGCTTCAGTTCGAGAATGTGTACGCACTCTTCAATCGGCTGGTGTTTTGAATGAAGAGTCTAAAAAATTAACAGGTTTTGTTTCCATATTACGCGACAAAGATCTTGATGCAATGATTGAGCTTTTGCGTGAGATTCTTGAACCTTTTGTGTTATTTAAAATCGATAACGAACGATCCATTTCGGAAGAGCGACTTGCACAACAGCACAACGCATTCGTTCTTTATGAAAATTTTGAGACACTGTGGGATCATCTTGCGGATAAAGTTCCTTCTCCGATTGTTGTTTGCGGATCGTTTTATGCGGTTGGAAAAGTCATTGACTACTTCAAAGCATATCCAAAGACTTTCTCAGGTCAGAGCATGCTTTATGCTTTGGATCCTCGTGATCAGCACGATCATGAACTCACATCCAGCACAATCTCAATCCCTCGTCAAAGCAGGGTCGAGTTCTAGCCCACTCCCACCTTTATTTTTCGATGCGGAAGTCACACATTTCGATCGCGAGGGAATATTTCAGAACTTCGAAGGCAATGTCGTTACCATGGTCGGAGGCAGTTTAGTCTGGGCCGATAAATTGAGTTTGGATAGGTCAAAAGACACCTTCTTCGCTTCCGGACATGTTCTTGTTGTGAATGGAAACCAGGTTTTTGGTGGGGATGAAATCACTTATAATTTCCGATCAGAAGATTTTTTCCTCACAAACGCTTTTGTCATCAGTGAAGATCCGAAGAGAGCCAATGAAATCGCCCACAAAATACTCGGCATCACTGCGGAAGAAGTTCAATTCGAATTAGATAAAACCCAGCAAATTAAAAATGTTCAGGAACAAAAGGAAAATTTAAAAAAACGTTATACGAAACTTGCTCCGTCCCAAAAAGAAATAATGATCGAGCAATACTCCGTTCTCTTGGAAAAAGAGCAACTCATCTCCACACAGCTAAGCCCCAATATTGCATCCATCGGTCAACATGCACGTGATACGATCATCAAGCGTCGCGAATTCTGGGAGGAGAGCAAGAAAAGCAAACTTCCTATTGGCCAACCCCTTCTCGCAAAGAGCTACACACGCTTGGATGGAGCATGGATAGAACGCACAGATGGCAACCACTACCGCGCATCTAAAATTGCTTTAACCCCATGCTTGTGCGAGGAGGGAGAAAAACCAGCTTGGCAAATTCGCGCCGATACTCTGGATGCTTATGGAGAAGGCTACGCGGATCTAAGCGATGCAGTGATTGAAGTGAAAGGCGTTCCCATTCTTTATCTTCCGTACCTGCGCTTGCCTATGAAGGGGCAAAGACAATCTGGATTTTTACCTCCGAGCTTGAGTTACAATCGCTTCAACGGATCCGTGCTTTCCCAATCTGTTTTTTTTGATTTGGGGGCAAACAAAGACTCCACGATGACTGTGGATTTCATGGAGAAAAGAGGAACCCGTTTTGGTGCTGAATACCGTTACCAGCAAAAAACTTTCTCCGGTTGGGAACTCCAAGCAGAAGGTATTCGCGATCGACAGTGGCTGACACTTCAAGATTCGAGAGCTGAAATCAGTCGCGCCTATTCCGATGGTTTATCAAGAGCTGTTGCAACTCAAAACGGTACCCCTTTGCCACCTGCTCGGAATTCGAGTTACAACGCGAGTATTCTGAGTCAACCTTCCTACTGGAATAGCAGTGCGATAGATTTCAGTTATTGTATGAAGAACCCTGACTCCGAATTGTGCAAAGATCTGATTGCTTCCATCAAAGCTCCCGGCAATACCTTTCGCTACAAAACAGAATGGAAGGGAATGACTTTTTTAACTCCGAGACTTTCCTTCGTGAGTGATGGAAAAGTTTTGTCCGACCACCGTTATTTACAAGATCTCTACTTCGATAAATTCAGCGAAAGTTTCAATCCCGAAACCCCCGCTCTGTTTACAAAAACACGAGCGCAGATGCACCTTGACGGAAATGATTTCTACGCGGGTCTAGGTTCCAGTTGGGGAGACCAATTGCAGAATGATTCTCGCTATTCGGGGCATCAGAATCCGGTTTCCTTGCGTTTACGGAGTCGAACTTTCACTCTTTTTGAAACCCCACGTCCCATGTTTGCAAGTCTCATGCTCAATTATAAAAAGATTGATTACTTCGAAGATGGAAAATTCCGTCTAGACTTTCCTGATGACACAACAACAGTACGTTTAGACAGTGGGAATTGGACTCAGGGCAAAGCTAATTTTCTTATGCCACTCTTTACTCACGAAGTTTTCCTTCTAAACTATTTTACCGAATTGGAAGCTCGTATTATTGAAACACACTATCGCAACGGACTCACTGTTGAACCTAAAGTCGATTTGAATCAGAAAATGGAATCCACAAGCAATATTCGTACTCTGCGTTTGGGACTGGATTTCCAACTTCCTATAGATGGAACCATGCAGCTTTCACCGTCAGATACACTTAAATCCGAGGGAATTAAATATCTGAACCATCGCATGCTTTGGGGTATCACGTATTCCTTAAGACCTTCTGTTGTGCGCAAAGGCCCCTACAGTCAGATCTACAGTCAGTATAAATATGATCCAAAATCTGCTTTTTTCTTACCCGATACTGCTGCGAATGCACAAAGACTCACTTATTTCGCTTCGGAAAGTCCGGAGAATTTCGACTCAGACTTATTGTCTGAACCGGATAGAATGAACCCGCACAATTTGGTTATTTTTTCTACAAGTCATGATTGGATTACTTACAAAAAAAATTGGAACAGCACTCTTGCTCCCGTTGTTGAAGAAGATAAAACAAAACCTATTCGTTTTAGTGACCGAGCGCGCAATGACCTTGAACATGCACGATACCTTACTCAAACGCTTGATTCTTTCCTGACAGATGCGGACGCAGAGCAGAATGGATTTAACGTCGTTGAAGGTGAAAAAAGTACTATGGTTCATTTCGACGGCACCATTAGTTACGACTATAAAAAAGAACAGGAACGTCGCAAACGAAATCAAGAACCTCAAACAGCCACGAACAGTCTTTTGAACCCATGGTCTCCTGCACGTGGAAACGCAAGTTTGAATCTTTACGATTGGACACTTGCGAATTTCACAAAATATGACTTGTACGCAAAAGTTGTAACCGAACTCCGTTTCCAATTGAGTCCGCCTACTGTTTACAAGACCAAATTGAGTTTAGGATATTCTATAGAAAAGGAAGTGAACTATCAGAATACGGGTGGAATCAATTTATACAGAACATTGACGCGTAGTTATGGACTGACGTCGACTGTAATTCCGTATGTGTCTCTTTTTGGCGAATACAGCAGCCGAACAAAAGAACAGCAGGATCCCAGTCAAATGTTTTATGCAAGTGCAGGAGCAAGTTATGCTTCTCCTTCGAACTGCTGGGGCTTGCAATTTTCCTGGAGAAAAGATTATCCGGAAAGAACTTGGACAGGAACCTATTATCTTTCTCTCATAGTGAAATTCTTCAACTACAGTCGTGAATACTCGAACCTTCTCTCCAAAGCGAACAAGAACTAGCGTAGCTTAGGAGGAGGGCTTTTTTTCGAAAAGTAGGGAGTGGAAAAAAGATCGCTCACTACATTTTTTGCAAAATCTTTAGCCATCGAAGCAACTAATAATTCCGCATTTTCTTCATTACGAATGTACTGACTTTCTTGAGGAGGTGTGGGTTGTATGGAAAACATGTTGAAATTTGAGCCAAGAGTATACTCTTTTCTAAGCATAAGAGTTTTATTGCGCAGATCCCAAACTTCAATCAGCACTGTAAAATTGAGACGTTCACGTTTCGAAAAATTATCCGCAGCATGAAGATCTACATAATCTGTGGGAGCAAAAGGTTTGCCAGTATCGTCGAGGAACATATTAGGATCAGGTAAGGTGGAACTCGCATCCGATTCATATTCTGCAGAAACGGCATTTTTGACATGGGCTTGGAGAAATAAATCTGCTTTGTTAGGACTTGCTAAAGTTAGATGTCCACTGGAAGCAAAAGCCTGTTGTAGAGAAAACCAAAGGAGATCGTGAGGAACAACTATTCGGCTTGAATCAAAAATCGGAGCAATCGCAATTGTTTTTGCACCATCAGGAACAAAAATATACTTATTAGTAAAACGATAAGTGCAACTGCACATTAAAGTTATACAGATAAATAAAACGAGTTGTAATATTCTTAACACAATGCGGTGACGTTATCACAGATAGAATTGACGTGGTATGAAAAATTCACCTATTGAAACCGCTAATTTTTCACGCTAGTAGTGGATAAGGTGTAAGAGTGATTACTAAGGGAATGAGAGCATGATGGATATCATACCCACTTTAATTGACGGTGCGGTAATCTGTACTCTTGAAAACGACTGCCCATTCAAGTCACGCGGCTGCCAAGACTGTGACCAATTGGTCATCAAAATCCACAACTGGTTAAAATATACATCTCTTGAATATATGGTCTTCGACTTCCAAGATGAAAAGGAAGTTTGCCCAACTTTTCTACAAGAGCTAATGCAGTTGAGGAAACGTCTGCGCATACAACTTCTGTTTGCAGGAGTTATGGAGCAACCCCGTAAACTTCTTGAAGGGTTTAACTACGGAGATACTTTTCCTATATTCCTAAGTCCAGAAGATGCCATACGTGCTCTGCGCATGCAGAATCCGGGGCTTACAGAAGCTCCGCTAAAGTCTGCTGTGCTTTTCAACAGCTCGCTCGTAAAAACGATGGATGCCATTCAGCAGCAACTTTAGTTTTTATTAATGACTTTGAGACTTTTTTGAATGGTACTGAGGTTTTGTTTTACTGTTTCAATCTGATCCGAGTCAGGAAACTGTTCTATCGCTTTCAATAAATAACTTTCTGCCTCACTCAAATAGTTGGCTCTGGCTCGAAGATCACTGATAGGTACAGCACTCTGATACGAACGTGCTGCTTTTGTTCTGAGTTCGCCCACTGCTTTGTTTGAAAAGTCGAGTATTTTTCCCTTCGCTTCGGAATAGTAAGGACTCGTTGCTTCAATATGTCGAAGTATTTGAATCGCGTCATAGTAACGGCTTTTTTCCGCTAGCTCCGAAGATTTTTTCAAAAGTTCAGACTCCGTATAAGCCGAAGGATTCGTGGCAGGATCAGGAGCTTGTATTGTGGGAACCGTTGCAGTTGTAGGAGGAATTGCTGAAGGCATAGGTACAGTGCCCATGCCGAGAGCAGTTGTAGACGCAGGTACAGCTGTTTGCTCAGGACTTGTTCCTACAGTTGCTTGAGCCGGAGGAATCACTGCAATTTTTTCGCGAACCCGAGACCACTGAGTTGCTTTTTCATGAAGCTCCTCCCGAAGTTCAATGTTAAATGGGTTTTGAGCCCTGTCTGTTTCCTGATCCAAAGCACGGAGAGCGAGTTCGACTATAGATAAGGTTTGTGCAAAAGGATTGTTATCGAGTTCTTCTTTGAAAGTAAGTTTGGTCTCTTGAAGAAGTTCTTCGAGTGAATTCATCTTAGTCCAATTCTTCCCTTGAACGGGCGTGCGTTCTACCAAAGCTGCTTGATCGAAAAGAACGGGTTCAACCCCTAAATGAAGATAAGAACGCAGAACACCGAACAGTAAAATTGCCCGACTCAGTGGGCTCCGTTCCAAAGTCGCACTGATACGTCTTAAACTCTGAATATCCGATGTTGTAAGAGTGCTGCGCAAATCTGAAAGTTTAATAAAAAGACTAAGTTCTTCGGAGGGTACAGGAGTAGGTTCAGGGCTTGCGGGTTCATTAGGAAGCTCTATAGAAGCAGCCCTCTTCTTTTTCCCTTGGTTTAGCAAATCCTTGGAATTCTGTTTTTCTGGCTTTACGTCGGGAGTGGTGCACCCAAAAGTCAATGCACTTAAGATGCTAAAAATTAAAATAGAATGCATCATAACTAGTTAACTACCTAATGTTAGACCGAATTTCTAAGACACTATAGCCTATAGAAACGGCGTGGAAAAGGCTTTTGTGGCAGAAAACTAGAGAGCGTGCAGGAATTCTTCGGAGATCTGGTCGAGCATCTTTTTAAGTTTCTTCAAAGTCTCGGTCATGATTTCGACTTCCCAGGTATCTCCCTTAAGGTTTCTACCCAATTCTTCCAGCCATTCTTGTTCGCGTTTGAGGAAGTTCTGAGGACTATCGGTAGTGGAATGGTTGAAAAGTTCAGTAAGGTAAGAAACCCACTCTCTCGAACTTTTTGGAATGAGGTTCACAAGACGATTGAGTTTCTGAGAGGCGTCTTCATCTTGCCATCCTCCCGAAACACGAAACGGATAATTTTCTTGATCGCGTTTGTGTAGCCATATTCTGCTGTTCTCAGAAACTTCAACGACAATATAATCTGAGGGCACAGCTTCGTGAAAACCGTCTGGTCTCTTCCAAATAACCTTCATATTCACTCCGATTGTGAAGATTCCTAAGGGAATAACATTTTACTATTGCTGCGTCAACCAACGCACCGCGACACTTTTTCGTTGTTTTCGTTGGACGGAGCAAAGTATTTCACGTTGGACGGAGCAAAGTGTGTTGGACGGAGCTGAGAAATTTTTCTTTGGACGGAGCTCAAAGTGCGCTAGCTTTAGTATTTGAATTCAACCGAGGATTTACGATGAAGAACAATCCCATTTTTCGATTCATACGAAGTTTATATAGATTCATTCGTTCTTTTATATTTTGTGTCGGCTTGCTTGTAGTAATCGCCGTTGTTCTTTTGGTTGTAAAACCGGGAACGATCTCTTTCGAAAGTCCCGAATACACTTCCACAGATAAAATTATGCTGAAGATGAAACTGACGGGCGAGCTTCTCGACAAAAGCCCTGAAGCAAATTCATTCAGTGACGCAGTCATTAGTTTCTTTAAAAAAGACGAGAATCAACTTTATGCCTTTCATATGAAATCTGTACTCGATCGAGCAAAGAAAGATCCCCAAGTTCTAGGCCTCTATTTGAACTTAGGAACCCTTCAAGGATCTCTCTCTGAATTCGAACAGCTTCGCAAACTTCTCTCGGAATTCAAAGATGCAGGAAAGCGTTTAGAAGTTTGGACTCCGATGCTTGAGAATAAAACTTACTTCCTAGCCTCGCTTGCGGACAAACTTCACATTGCACCCGAAGGGGAGGTGGAAGTTCCGGGCCCCATGTTCCAACTCATTTATGGAGGAGAAGCATTTAGGAAGTTAGGCGTTGCGTTCGAAGTCATCCGCATGGGTCAATACAAGTCCGCATTCGAACCCCTGGTCTCCGATCAGCCTTCTCCCGAAACACAAAAGGCTTACAGCGCAATCGAAGAAAGTCTTCGCAAGCATTTGCTTTCCAAAATCGCACAGGGACGCAAAATCGAATTAAAAGTAGCGGAAGGCTGGATGCGACGCTCACTCTTCACTGCGAAAGAAGCTTTTTTAGAAAAACTCGTGGATGGATTGTCTTACAGAGAACAGTTCGAAGATCAGATTAGCAAAGAAGCAAAGTTGGTTGAAATTGCCAAATACCATAAGCCCAAACCATTAAAATCCAAATCTCTAATCAAAAAAGAAGGGATTGCATTCATTGAAGCCATTGGAGAAATGTATATAGAACCAAGCGCAATGAATCAGAGTTCCACACTAGATTTTGAACATCTTGAAGAGCAATTGAAATGGGCGCGCGATGAACAGGATGTCAAAGCCGTTGTGCTCCGTGTGGATAGCCCTGGTGGTTCCTCTATTGCAGCAGATCTCTTGTGGGAAGATGTCAGACGGCTTGCAGAAGTTAAACCCGTTGTTGTTTCTATGGGTGCGTACGCGGCATCAGGTGGTTACTACATGTCTGCTTCTGCAACAAAAATTATTGCTCACCCTACAACGATCACAGGTTCTATCGGAGTGATAGGCCTTGTTCCGAACTTCGAAGCCTTCAAGCAAAAATACGGAGTGAGTTTTTACAACATTTCAGAATCTGATCGCAAAAACTTACTCAATCCTGGTTCCAAAATGACAGCGGAAGACCGGAACATTCTTCAAAAACAAGTCAGTTCTGCGTACGAAGCTTTCGTCACCCGTGTTGCGAATGGACGTAAAAAGTCATTCACGGAAATCGACTCGGTCGCACAAGGACGCGTTTGGACAGGAGCGCAAGCTAAGGAACTCGGACTTGTGGATGAACTCGGAGGACTTCCCGAAGCGTTTCACAGAGCGAAGGAGTTAGCAAAATTGAATGTAGATCAGGAATATCCCCTCCTACATTACAAAAGTCCTGAGAACTGGCGCTTTTTATCTCATTTCTCTTTGGATAATTTGACCAAGACGCAGATTATAGAAAACATACCTCTGCTCAATTCTCTATCTCGTTGGATGCAGGGGGTTCCTAAAGAGAAGGTTCTCACACTCCTTCCGCAACGCCTCGAAATGCACTAGAAACTTCTCCTAAGTTCCTATACAACTCCGGCTTCCACTCAACCAAGGGAGTTAGAATGTTTTCAAAGAAGAACTTTATTTTTGCATCACTAGTCATCGGCGCTTTATCAAACCAACTCAGTGCAGCTTCTCTTAATGACGAAACGCTTGCGAAAGCTAAAAAAGGCTGGAGTGCAGCTCAAAAATGGGATTGCGGTCCGCGTGCAGTTTCCATGTCTTTAGCAATGCTTGACTCACATCAAGAAGACGTTGCGAGTTTCGTCAATTCTTGTCCGCAAAGTTTGGGTTCTATACTCTGCCCTGAAACAGCAAAGATTAAAGCAGAGATCATGAAAAACACTCCGGAATTAGGTTCTATTCTTCCTATGCTGGGTAAAGTAGGTCCTTTCGCGAAATGTCTTGCAGAATACGCATCCGATTCACAGGAAAAATTCGAAGTACAACATGGAAATTTTGATAACTTCGACAGCGTTCTTTCCACAATGGAAACAGAGTTGAATTCAGAAAAACCTGTGATCATTAAAGTAGCCTACGGTTTGATGCTCCATTATTTGATCGTTATTGGAATCGATATTGAAAATAAGACAGTAACCATTTTGAATTCAGAAGATGAGTCAACAGAAGTTATAAGCTTTGACCAACTTCAATCACAGATGAATATTGATTCTTATGTTAAAAAAATTGGTACTAAGATTAATAGTTTCAAAGTGATTTTCCCCGCTTTGGGAATTCTAGGAGAAACGCTTCAATCCGACGATGTTAAAAACATTCTTTCTGGATACAACATCATCCGTTTTGCTCCTAAAACTTCTGAAGACTTATGATTGCGGCGCAAGGTTAAGTTTTTTTTTATACTTCGCTTGAGCAAAATTAATCCACTCGTTGATCTTCCTATTACGGAAAAAGTTATCATCCCACTTCTTCAGCAGTTCTGCTAATTCCTTCTCTTTGAAGGGAGGAGCTGCTAGTTCTTCCAAAACTTTAGGATCTTTGGAATTGCGTGCTTGCTCCCATGCTTTTTTCAGTTCTTTGTGGTTGTCTATAAGCAAAGCACCTATGAGATCTGCAAGAAGTTTCTTTGAAGCAGCAAGTTTCTCAAAAGAGATTTTTAAATTCTGCCCTTTGAATTCAAATGGATTCATCACACTGAGTTTCTGATTCGCTTGCAAATTTTTATACGCAAGAGGATTCACACCAATGCGTGCAAGAGTTGCTTTTTGAGGTCCGTCTTTGGAACCTTTTTCGAGAATAAAAAGTTTCTGTCCTTCTTCGCTCAAAACAAACTGTATGAAGCGTTCAGCAGCAATGCGGTTAGGTGCTCCTTTGAGAATAGCAATAGGATCGCTGTTAAAAAGAGTTTCACCAACAGGCAGTGTAAAACCTAAGTTCTCTGTACCAAGTTCACTTACTTTTGAAGATGCGTAGAAATCCACAGCAGGTGCAACCATAGCTTCACCGGAAACAACTGCTTTTATGGGATCACTACTGGATTGTGTGAAGGAACGTGTATTTCCCGCAAAAGCGAAGAGCAGTTGCCAACCTTTGTCCCAACCTTTTTCGGGACCATATTCGAGAACTGCTGATTCGAGCATAATAAGGTTCATAAGCATTGCAGTGGAAGATCTTCGTGGATCTGCAGCAATGACTTGATTGAACATTTCCGGTTTCGCCATATCTGCCCATTTTTGCGGTTCAGGAAGTTTGTGAACTTTTAAAAGTTTGCGATTGAAAAAAATTCCAAACGAAGAGAGTGCAGTTCCATACCAATCCTTTTGTGCACTTCTCAGTGGAATTCCTGCAACGGAATTGGGAATCACATCAAACTTTGCAGGTAATTTATATTTCTCAAGCAGTTTTGCATTTTCCAATTCTATAAAAGTGACATCTCCTCCGCCCCAGAAAATGTCGACGCCGGAACTTTTAGGATCTTTTTCATATTTTGCCATCACATAACGCAATTCGTTTTCGGTGCCACCTTGATCAATCCAATCGACGGCTACTTTGTTCTTATAAGTTTTTTCATAGTGTTCAACAAAGCGTGGGATAAATTCGTCCTGAATAGACTTTCGGTGTGGTGAAATAATCATCAATTTGTCATCAGCTGCCAATCCCAATAAAGAACAACCCATCAAGTACACAGAGAGTGCCAAGCGCCACATAATGATGTCTCCTTAATTTGAATTAATTAAGGCAAAGATATTAAGGTGGGTCAATTATTTTCGTTAAGTCTACCGCACTTCCGTCCAAGCTCCCTTTCCCCCATCCTTCCGTTCAAGCTCTCTTTCCCCCATCCTTCTTCCGTCCAAGCCCCCCTTTTTCCCATCCTTCCTTTTCCTTCGTCCTAGCACGGTTTTCATTTCATTTTCAGAATGGCAGCAAGGGAAGGGGGACCCGTGGGAAAATGCTATCGCTGAACTTCAAAGCCTTCAAAATACTGCTCGCATTTTTTTACGGGAGATTCCTTCCCGCTAGCGCCGACATTCTGAAATTGAAATGAAAACCGTGCTAGGACTCGAATGAAAACTTGAATGAAAACTCGGAAAATTAATAAGATCTTTTCAACTGCTTATCTTTCTCATGTGCTTCAATAGCTAATGCAATCAATCGTTCAATCAACTCATTGTACGAAACACCAGAGGCCTTCCAAAGCCGTGGAAAAGCACTCGTCTTTGTAAACCCGGGAATGGTATTCAACTCGTTGATGAAAATCTCTTCACCACGTACAAAAAAATCCACACGTGCCATACCCTGACATGACAAAGCCAAAAACGCGCGTTTTGCATAGTTTTGCACTGCTGCTACTGTTTTTTTAGGCAAGTCAGCGGGAACCACAAAGCGAAGTTTCCCCTCTTCATATTTGGAAGAATAAGTATACCAATCATCATCAGGAATCGCTTCACCGGGCAGAGACACATCGGGATTCTCATTTCCTAAAACACCAACTTCGATCTCGCGACCGACAATAGCTTCTTCGATTAGAATCTTGTGATCGTAAAGAAACGCATCTTCAATCGCAGCATAGAAGGAATCCTGATCTTTGACTTTGTGAACACCTACACTCGATCCAAGGTTTGCAGGCTTCACGAAAACAGGACTTCCTAACTTTTTCGTAACATCTTCGTAGTTGATCAAATGCTTCTCATGCGAACGCACACAGACGAACTTCGGTGTAGGAAGAGAAGCTTGAATAAGAAGATGCTTAGTTACTTCTTTATCCATACACATTGCGGAAGAAAGAACTCCTGCACTCACACACGGTATACCTACAAAGCGAAGAAGCCCTTGAATGGTACCATCTTCACCCATAGGACCGTGAAGCACAGGAAAAATAACATCGAGCTTACCAGGAGAATGGTCTGCATCTTCTTCGCAAATCAATTGAGTCTCCTGACTCGGAACAAGAGCAAGATGTTCTCCATTGGAGGAATTCAAACGAACAGAATCAGCTCTGTTAAAATCGAGAAGAGGATTGTGTTGGTCGGGAAGTATCCACTTTCCTTTTTTGTCTATTCCAATAAGAACGACATCATATTTCTTCGGATCAAGCGCTCGAATCACATTACTTGCAGAAAGCAGGGAAATTTCATGTTCAGGAGAACAGCCACCAAAAATGACACCGACTTTAATCTTCCTCAAGGTTCAATCCTCTTCTCAATGCGCAAAACAAAAAAGACTCCGTCTAGGAGTGATACTTAAACGACAGGCGCAGACTAGTACGAAACACCACTTTTTTTCCATCAATTTTAATGTCCTGACTGACAACTTCTGCAATGCGAAGATCTTTCAGGGTCTTGCTCGCTGTTTTTATTGCGAATTTTGCAGCATCTTCCCAGGATTTCGTGCTTGTTCCAATGACTTCGACAATTTTATAAACGCTATCTGCCATTGCCTAACTCCTTAATTGTAAATGAATCTTTATTATAGCTTAGATCAGCACTTTTTTGGGTCAAGCCCTTTCACTGTGCGTGTACTTTTTTGATAAGCACTATTTGCTGGGGTCTCTGGCTTCGGGAACTTCTTTTGTTTTTGTAGAACCTTGAAACTTGGGAGCATAAGAGTGTACATTCGCTTCTTTCTCAAGAGGAACTTCGAAAGCGTAAGCATCTCCACTTGTGTTCATAAAATCTTCAAGTGAGTCTGCCTCAACAGCTTTGATACCCAATTCGGGAGCTGCGTAGATATAAGCTGAATGGACTCCAGAATCCTCACTGAGATCGAGATGCACATACGATCCCACATTATCGGTGCTAGAACCTGAGCTTTGCGAATTTAAGTAGAGCTTAGCAATTCTGCAATATCGAGAACTTCGACTTCTTTTTCTTTTTGATGTGCTGCCACCCCGTCTCTCATCATAGTCATGCAGAAAGGGCAAGCTGTTGCTATGGTTTTGGCTCCACTCGCAAGTGCTTCACGTGCACGGTTAACATTCACACGTTCACCTTTTGTTTCTTCCATCCACATACGTGCTCCACCTGCTCCGCAGCAGAAACCTTTTTCTCGACTGCGAGGCATTTCACGCAATGTGTTTTCCTTACTTGCACTTGCTAAAGCTTTGCGTGGTTCATCATAAATTTGGTTATGGCGTCCCAAATAGCACGAATCGTGATACGTAAGACTTTCCACTGCACCTTTCTTTGGCGTTATTTTCTTTTCTTGAACGAGACGACTTAGAAACTCACTATGATGGATCACTTCATCTGCTTGGAATCCAAAGTCAGGATATTCATTTTTAATAGTATTAAAACAGTGAGGGCAACCTGTTACTACTTTTTTCACTTTATATTTTTTAAATGTTTCTATGTTTTCTCTAATCTGCGAATCTGCCAAATATTCATTCCCTGCACGTCGAGCAGTATCTCCGTTGCATTTCTCCTCAGTTCCTAAAATTGCGAAACTCACGTTTGCATCATTCAGAACATTTGCGATTGAACGAGAAACTTTCTTATAGCGTTCATCAAAGGAACCAGCGCAACCCACCCAGAAAAGATAATCCACTTCACCTTTTGTTTCTGCCATGGTTTTCACATTAATGCCCTGTGCCCATTCTGCACGTTTCTGATTGTTGAAACCCCAAGGATTCGATTGCGATTCTAAATTCTGCAAAGTTGTTTGCAATTCAGGAGGAACGTTACCTTCGGTCATAGTCATGTAACGTCGCATATCTATAATAGCGGGAATATGTTCTATATGCAGAGGACATGCTTGCATACACGCACCGCACGTTGTACAGGCCCACAATTCTTCGGGAGTAACGATGCCTCCGATGAGTTGCTTTCTTTTTTCGGGTGGGTTCGCAACCGCATCTAACATCGCTTCTTTAATATCATTGATAATCAAACGGGGGTCCAAATTTTTACCTGTGTTATTTGCGGGGCACACTGCTGTGCATCGACCACATTCTACACATGCCATTCCGTCTAACATCTGTTTCCATGTAAAACCTTGAGCTGTGCCAACACCGAAAGATTCTGCATCTTCCTTGAATTCCATCGGTCGCAGACGTCCTGTTCCTTTATGACTTTTGAAGAAAATATTAGGCCAAACCCAAATCAAATGCTGATGTTTAGAATAGGGAAGAAAGCAGGTGAAGCTAAACAGAATCAAACAATGCATCCACCATAGTACATTTGCGGTTCCTTCCATTCCTGCTTTAGATTCAACAAGAATGTAAAACAAAGCAGTCGTAACCAATCCACCTATAAGACTGAGTACAAGATAGGCGTCGAGTCGAGAGTGTCTGGACAAACCTGCAAAACGTTTAGGTGGAAAAAACATACGACGCAGAATTGCATAGGCAATGGCAAGAGCTACGATTGCATTGGTCCACGTTTGACTTGCAATATAAGATTTGTAAATTGCACTTTCGGAACCGAGTAAATTTTTAAGAGTCAGACTTGGAAACACTCCGCTCATGAGAGTTTCGAGGGTTCCTAAAGAAACGATGAAAAAGCCCCAGAAAATGAGAAGGTGCATAAATGCCGCACCGAAGTCTGTATACATGCGTTTTTGAAAAAAGCCTTCAACTACAACATCACGAATGCGACTGAGAATATTATCGAAACGAGGTTCTTCGGTTCCTTGACCGATAGTTGTCATTTGCAACCATCGACGACGTAAGGAATAGGCAAAGAAAGAAAAAACAGAAACCACAAGAACCGCAAAAATAACCTGAGTCATTTTCCCCCCTACTCGTTAACACAACCCGCCATCTCGACATGTATGGAGAGCAAACAATATGAAACTTCGTTTTAACTCGAAGTGAATGAATTCGCGACAAAATGTTCGAATGTGTTTACGAGATAGGCACATCTCTACGCAAGCGTCCCCCTCTCCCCTCACCACAACACGCAAGGCTCCCCAAAATAAACTGAGCTGAATTCGAAATAACTCACCACTTAGGAATGGCAGCAAGGGAAGGGGGACCCGCAAAAAATGCTGCCACTGAAATTTAAAAACTTCACAAAGCAGTACGCATTTTTTATGGGGGATTCCTTCCCGCTAGCGCCGACATTCCTAAGTGGTGAGTTATTTCGAATTCAGCTCAGTTTTTTACATCTATACAAAAGACGGTGTGTATCCCACTGAACCTTAACTTTAAGCACCTTATTCCCCAACTCATTCAACTCATCAACATAGGCAAGATAAGTAGCATCCATTAGAGCCAAGCGCCGCGCTTTACCAGCATCTTCCGTTAAACGTATACGTTTGACAACTTCATCAAAACGAGAAGGAAGAAGCCGCAACAAGCGAGAATAAACTTGCCGTTCTCGAAGAAGCTCCTGTCCCCAATGTGCAATCTGATGAGCAAGCTGCTCTTTATCAAGTTGACTGTGAATCATCGGATAATTCTCTTGAGGAAATTTTCTAATATAGTTCGGTTATCTCCCTCATAATCGGATTTGATAACTTCGTCTAGAACTTCTTCTCTGTAATGCGGATCAACTCTATACTCATGTTCTATATCCACATCCCCTCCTACAATCGCCTGCCCATAATATTTATCCGAACCTCCACGACGTGAACGCCTGTTATTTTTCTGCTCCTCTTCCGTCATCTTGGAAGCCTGATGCAAGAGGCGACTTGCGAGATCTGCAAAACTCTCCGCTTGTGCAAACTCTTCGCCCTCTCCATTCTGCAATGTTAAAGTCATCGATTCTATTGCAGCACTCAAACGTTCCGCAGAACGAGGAGTCAGTGCATTCAATTTCTCCTCCAACTTCTTAGCATCTTGAATATTCGAGTTCTGATGCATACGCGCAATAGGCCAATCCTTTTTAAGATCCTCTTTAGAACGCACATCGGAATTATGCAGTTGCTTGGAAACCTCCAACTGCCTTCTCTGCAAAGCCTTCAACTCATCCCTAGCAGACATCAAACCATTCTTTCGCTCTTGATCGCGTTCTTCCCTTTCTTTATCTTCCGCAGTCTCCAACTCATTAATCCACTGTCTATACGAGGAAACCAATTCGGATAGCGATCGCAAAGTCTCATTCTTCTTCGAAAGATCATTCCTACTCATCTTTTCAAAATTGCGACTGAAATACTGTTCTTTAACGATGTTATGCGCACGTTTAAGTTTCTCCGGATGTGCAAGACGTCCTAAACGCAGCTTCCATCTCTTTTCTCTATCCTGAAGAAAGGAATGAATCTTTTCTTCTGCGAATTTTGCACTCGCATCTTTGTTTTCAATCAACTGTGATAAACCCCGTGCTGCAACAAAAAAATCTCTATCCCGTTCTCTATCATCTAGCATTTCGTGTTCGAGCAGGAAGTTCCCAAGATTTTGAGAAATCTGATAAACGGAATTCAAATTCGCTTGCTTTGCATTAGTCTTAATCGCTTCGTTAAAATTGTGAATACGAACACGATCTGTGCTATCAAAAAAGGGACTGCGCTCCGCCTCTTTAACCACATTCTCCATCAAAGTTGAAGTTTCGGGTGCTAATTTCGGACTCGATTTCACAATAGCGGCATCAATATTTTCTTTTACATTTCTTAGTGTCTCTAGTGTTTTTCTATACTGTCCATAACTGCTGATGGAGTGAATGATCAGAGGCGCACTGTAGCCTATTAAAGGAGTGGGTTGCGATTGATCGAGAACTTCTGCTCGAACTTCGACTGTTTCAAAATCCTGATCTACATATTTTTCCAAAGAAATAGACTGCTGTGTTTGCAAAGTAAACGTGTCTGTTCCAGTGATGGTGTAAATAGATTCTCGAAAACGGTGTCCGTGAACATCGATTAAAAGGCTTAAACTTTTCAGTGGATTTTTCGATTGCGCGGTTATGAAAACATCGAAAGGTTTGTCATCTTCCCAATTTTCCTGAAGAGGATGTAAAGATTGCAAAGTAACTTTAGGATTTGCAGATTCTTGTACAAGAAAATGTACGAGTGAGTTCTTTCCTGAAAACTGAGGAATAGACAAGAAGGAAGCTTCTGCAACGGAAAACTGTATAACAAATTTAGAAAGACCTAGCTGTTTGGATTCGACCATTTGAAAACTTTGAAGAACTGTTGCGTCCTCTGCATTTTTTTTCAGTTCTATGGTGGGAACTTCCTCATTATCGAGAGGTGAATATTCAAGCTCAACAAGATTGACTGGAGAAAGACTTAGTGTGAGTACACTGTGAGAATTCAGAATTTTGGGTTCCTTGGAATCTTCAAAACTACCTTGTAAAATACGAATTTTAGCATCTCTGTGCATATACGATTTTAAAACTGTTTTTGCGCTGTCGAAAAAATAGGAACCATTCCATGACCATACTAATGCGCTAATGAGAAAGAGGGGAATCAAGGCAAAGAGGTAACGGACATTGCGTTTTTGTTCTTTTTTTCTAAGTTCCTTGAGAACGTCTTGAATGCGTTGTGTCCAAACTTCCTGAAAATCATCAGTATCCCACTTACTACGATCATAGATGGAAGTTCGTATTCCTGGAAATTTGATATCGAGTGCAAGGAGTACGGATTTCTCGACAGGAATTTTCATTTTCCAATCTATAGTAAATAAAAGTAGGAGTGTGAAAGTTAGAATTCCAATGAACAAAGCAGAGAGTGTGTGTTCGGGAGCGAATTTAGACCAGAGTATGCTGACACATAAGGCGCAGAGTGTTGAGCGTAAGACATTTAAGAATACAGTTACGATGAAATAAATGCGTTGAATTCTCACCATTTTAGAGATGAGAGATTTGAGAAACTCTACATTTTTGGGTTCATTTTTATGTATTGCCATGGACCTTCAACCAAGGGATGAGAATACTCAATACGCTATCAAGAAATTCTCCATCCTGAGTAAGTATTTGATGACCTTGCATTTCGAGCATGACGAGTGACATTTTTTCTTCGTTTGTGTGTTTGGAAATCAGACGTTTTAGAAAATCGTATTGGCAGACGGGATCCACTTCAGGATAGAGAATGAGTGTGGGAAGAGAAAGACGGGAAAACAATTTATGCGAACGTGAAATCGATACGAGCAATTCCTGAGTTAAATAGAGGGGGAGTCTTGTTTTTCGTTTTTTAGAATCTTTTTTTGAATGTTCGGAAAACGCAATAGCAAGACTTGGTGGGCATTTGAAAAAGGGTGCTATTTGTGCAAAAGTTCGTATGAAGAAGCGTTTGAAGGAAGTTACTTCTTGATGAATTGAAAAAAGCGGTGCTGCAAAAACGAATGCGGAAACATACTTGCTATATTTCTGTGCAAAATGCAGAGCGACGAGTGCGCCGAAGCCTTGACCTGCGATAACGGGTTTGCGTCCTGACTCTTTGTGTTTGATCCAGGAAACAACTTGGAGGAGGTCACTGGAGTAGTTGTTGAAGTCGAGCATTCCGCTTCCCCGCATGCGTTTGGTTTGGATGCGTAATTCGAAGGTATAGACATTGCAACCAGCTTTAGCGAGTTTCTCGGCGCATTGTATATAATCATCGGGGGATTCATCGAGATCGTGGACGAGGATAACGGGATTGGCTTGGAACTTTTCGCTAGGAGCGATCCAACCTTTTACGAATACGGAGCTTCCGTTATGGTCAACGGGGCAGACGTAAACGATTGTTCGAATTTTGTTGTTTTGCTTTTCGAGTTCCATCACTTCTCCTATCTTCCCAGCCTATAGTTGAAAAATTCGATTAGCAAGATTTGACGAAGAGAACTCGCTATCAAAATTCGTGAACTTTTGGTATTTACTTAATATTCCGATAAGGTTCTTTGGGGGTGTCACGGTATCGACACGTTCGGCAGGAGCTTTTGAGAGCATGTCCAGGGTGGGAACGTAACCTGGTTAATTACGCGTTCTATTGCTTTAACTGGCAATCAACAATTCACACTCGTAGCCTAATCCGCTACGACGACCCTATGCTGGCGCCGGAACGGCATAAAGGTTGTTACAACCCGGCTTCGGATAATGGCTGCTTCTCAGAGGCTGTTCTCCAAAATTTCCCTGGGATTCGGGCTGGGTAGCCTGCTAGCGAGCGCCCCGGTCAAGAGGATAAAGCACTAGACAAACATGTAGCCGCTCATGGCGTCCCCGGATTTGGACAGGGGTTCGACTCCCCTCACCTCCACCAACCCCTTGATATCACACGA
>Ga0206941_10078_pt2 | contig 28230 bp, 24 predicted proteins | sample Alteio_BWOrgHeat_9_FD_153251 | JGI IMG/M metagenome (GOLD analysis project Ga0206941, IMG submission 153251) | Enriched cells from forest soil in Barre Woods Harvard Forest LTER site, Petersham, Massachusetts, United States -... | ecosystem: Environmental > Terrestrial > Soil > Temperate forest >...
GATCTGCACGAGGACTGGACACCTGCTGGGCGCAAGTTCGCGCAGGGCTCGCTCGTAGAAGTCAAACTCGCCGACCTGCTCAAGGACCCCGCTCACTTGAAGCCCACTCCCGTCTTCGAGCCGACAAAAGAAGAGTTCCTCGAAGGCGCCCGCATAACCGCTAACGACTTGCTGATTACCACGCTCAACCATGTGCGCGGACGCGCTTATATCTACACACCCACTGCAACCGGCTGGACCAAGAAGGCGCTCAGCCTGCCCGATAACTCAACGCTCGGCATCGTGGCAACCAGCGAGAAGACCAACGACTTCTTCATGACCGTCACCAACTACCTCACGCCGCCGTCGCTCTACCTGGGCGATGCGCACGAGGGCACCATCAAGATGGTGAAGTCCGAGCCGCCGCGCTTTGATGCCTCGAACGATGTTGTAGAGCAGATGGAAGCGACATCGAAGGACGGGACGAAGGTTCCGTATTTCATCGTGCATCGCAAAGACATGAAGCTCGATGGCTCCAACCCGACGTTGCTCAATGCTTACGGCGGCTTCGAGGTCTCGGAGACACCGGCGTATTCCGCCAACATCGGCAAGCTGTGGCTGGAGCATGGCGGCGTCTTTGTGCTGGCCAACATCCGGGGCGGCGGCGAATTCGGCCCTGCATGGCATGAGGCAGGCCTGAAGACCAACCGCCAGCGCATCTATGACGACTTCGCCGCCGTTGGCGAAGATCTCGTCGCGCGCAAGATCACGTCGACGCCACACCTCGGCATCATGGGCGGATCGAATGGCGGCCTACTGATGGGTGTGGAGATGGAGCAGCATCCCACTCTCTGGAACGCGGTTGTGATCCAAGTGCCGCTGCTGGACATGCTGCGCTTTGAGCACATCGCCGCCGGAGCAAGCTGGGTGGGCGAGTACGGCTCCGTTACGGTTCCTGCGGAGCGGGCGTTTCTTGAAAAGATCTCGCCATATAACCAGCTTCGCGCGGATGTGAAATATCCCACACCGCTGATCTTCACCACCACCAAGGACGACCGCGTGGGCCCGCAGCACGCCCGCAAGTTCGCCGCGAAGATGGAGGAGTTCCACGAGCCCTTCTACTACGACGAGATTGTCGAAGGCGGACACGGCGCTGGCGCCGACCTGACCGAGGAGGCCAAGACGTGGGCGATGACTTACACCTATCTGGCTGAGAAGCTGATGGGACAATAAGCCAGCCGCTAGAATAGGCGTGCATGGCGACACGCGTTCGATCGTTCTCGAAGATCAACCTTGGATTAGCCGTCGGGCCACCCCGGCCGGACGGCTTCCATGGGCTAGCGACGGTCTACCAGACGCTGGCGATGCATGACTTTGTGACCGTTTCAGCGGCGCGGGCGAACGAGAGCACCATCATCCTAACTGCCAACCACCCCGGCGTTCCCTGCACCGCACGGGGCAATGCCGAAAAGAACACGGCTTGGAGGATTGTCGCTGGAGCACTGAAAAGGCTAGACTTAGCCGCAACCGTATCGATCGGTATCGAAAAGCATCTGCCTATCCAAGGGGGAATGGGAGCCGGTTCGGCTAACGCTGCTGCTGCCCTGCTGGGTCTGGAGCGGGAGCTGGGGGTTGAGCTCTCGGAGGCTGACCAGCTGGAGCTGGGTGCAGAAGTTGGCTCGGATGTCCCGCTTTTCATACTGGGCGGTACGGTTTTAGGGTTGGGACGAGGTGAGGTGGTTTCGCGGCTGCCGGATTTGCCAGCAAAGCCTGTTGTGATTGCGATTCCGGAGGTCGGCGTCTCAACGGCGCTGGCCTTTCAGGAGCTCGATAAAAGGCAGCAATCTTTGACTTTTCAACAGGGTACGGATAGACTGGAGATGTTGAGCCGCGCTTTGGCAGCTATCTGGACACCGTCCACCGCCGAGCATGATTCTTCCGGTATCGCCCGCTGGACGGGCGATCTGGCCGAGGACCAACTTCTCGCGCTTGTCCGCACCGGGATTGAGAACGACTTCGAAGAGGTCGTGTTCTCGCAGCATCCCTCCTTGCGACAAATCAAGCGTGAATTAGTGGGAAGCGAAACGAACGGCAAACCGCTGTGTGCGGGTCTGTCCGGATCGGGTTCGGCGTTGTTCGGACTGTACCAGTCTGAAACTGACGCTCGTGCCGCTCAACAACGTGTGCAGCAGTCCGGCACGCGGGCGATTCTCACCGAGACTCTGCCGCGCGATCTGTACTGGAGCAACATGTTTATGTAAGGTTCGCAGGGAATGCCCGGCAGAAGCCGCCGGACGGACTGGGCGATCGACTAACGGTAGGTCATCTGCCTTTGACGCAGACAGTCCAGGTTCGAATCCTGGTCGCCCAACCAATAAGTCGCTCGCCGGCGGGCAAGATGTACGCAGGAACTTTTGATTTTTGAGCGGCAGCAACAAGAAGCCGCCTGAGGATTGGCAAGGCCCCACAAGTTTCTCGGCACAAAGCCGATGTGCGGGAGTAGCAGGGAGTTTTTAGGCAGCGGTAGGAGGAACAAATCCTAACCCGCGGCGAATAAGGAACTGGGTCTTTGTAAGTGCAAATGCCGGCGACGAAACAAGCGCCGGCGCAGAAGCAAGACAGCAGTAGAGAAACATCAAGGTCAACCAGCCTGGAGGGTTTCAAACGTGAGTGAACAAAACACGACTGCAGTTCCTTTCCTGAGTTCAAGCGACTCCAACCCGGCCCCAGGGCACGGAACGGAGTCTTCGAAGCAAGGCGCTGAGTTTCAACTGACGCCAGTAGCTTCAACACCCAAGCCGGCGGAGAAAAAACGCTCCTCCCGGCTGAGTGAAGACAAGCGCTTCAAGATTTTTTCAGGCTCGGCAAACCGGCCGCTAGCTGAAGAGATCTGCAAGTTTCTGGGTGTGCCCGTTGGAGAGACGCGATTGCAGCGTTTCTCTGACGGCGAGACACACTTTCAGCTCCTTGAAAACGTGCGTGGAGCGGACGTCTTTGTTGTCCAGCCCACATGCCACCCGGTCGACCGCAACCTGGTCGAACTGCTCATCATGATGGACGCGCTTCGTCGCGCCTCAGCGGGCAGAATTACTGTGGTGGCCCCGTATTACGGTTATGCGCGGCAGGACAGAAAAGACCGTCCGCGCGTGGCCATTACCTCCAAGCTCGTCGCCGATTTGCTGGTGACGGCGGGCGCCAACCGCGCGCTGTTTGTCGACCTGCACGCGGCCCAGATTCAGGGGTTCTTCAATATCCCCGTCGACCATCTGTTCGCCAGCCCGGTGCTGGTGGGCTACTTCCGCGATCTGAACCTGCCGAACCTAACGGTCGTCAGCCCAGACGCAGGAGGCGTGGAACGCGCAAGGTTCTTCGCCAAGAAGATGGAGGTTCCGCTGGCCATCGTCGACAAGCGCCGCACCGACATCAACGTCACGGAAGTGATGAATGTGATCGGCGACGTAAAAGGCCGCACCTGCCTGATCCTCGACGACATCGTCGACACGGCAGGAACGCTGGTCAAAACCGCAGAGGCCCTGCTGGAACAAGGCGCGGAAAAAGTTTATGCGTGCGCATCGCATGCCGTGCTTTCGGGCCCGGCGGTTGAGCGCATCGCAAGTTCGCCGATCGAAGAGCTGGTGGTGACCAACACCATCCCACTCTCAGAAGAAGCGAGCAACGTCAGCAAGATCAAGGTGCTTTCCATCGCCGGACTATTAGGCAGAGCGATTGAGAGCATCCACATGGAGACATCGGTTTCGACGCTCTTCAACTGAGCTAGCAGTAAGCACTACGCAGCAAAAGGGAGCGAGGCTCAACCTCGTGCCCGAAAGGAAAAATAAAATGGCAAGCAACAAGATTGAAGCGGTGGTGGCAACGCCCCGCAGCGGCAAATTCAACAAGAACCACGCGCGCCGCGTGCGCACCCAGGGTTTGATTCCAGCCGTCGTCTACGGCGCGGGCAAAGAATCGGTCGCGGTCACGGTCGACCCTAAGATCATCACCAAGATTCTGTACTCTGACACCGGTCACAACACCATCTTCGATCTCACCATCGAAGGCGCGGCCGCGGCCAAAGGCATGATCGTCGAGTGGCAGAATGAGCCCATCAAGGGCCACCTGCTGCACATCGACATCAAGCGCATCGCGATGGACAAGCTCATGCGCGTCTCCGTTCCGGTCAAGCTGATCGGCGTTCCGGTTGGCGTCAAGCAGCAGGGCGGCATTCTCGGCCACGTTCTGCATGAAGTGGAAATCGAGTGTCTGCCCGGCGACATCCCCGGCCACATCGATGTGGACGTCACCGCCCTGGAGATTCATGGCGCTATTCACGTCAGCGATCTGCCGCATACCGACAAGATCAAGTTCCTGGGCGACGAACACGCGCTCGTGGCGCACGTCACCGTGATGCGCGAAGAAGTAGAACCGGTTGCCGAAGCGGCTGCCGTCACCGAGCCTGAAGTCGCCAAGAAGGGCAAGCAGGATTCTGCGGAAGGCGCCGCTGCTGAAGCTGCTCCAGCCGCTGACAAGGGCAAGAAGTAAGGGCTTGTGCGCGCGTGAAACTCATCGTCGGTCTTGGCAACCCCGGTCCCGAATACGAGCTCACGCCGCACAATGCCGGGTTTCTGGCGGTTGATCGCATTGCAGCAATTTGCAATGTGCAGATTGCCAACCGTCGCGCGAGAGCGCTGACGGCCAAGGCAAAGCTGGCAGGGCACGAAGTTCTGCTGGCCAAGCCGGAGACCTTTATGAACCTGAGCGGGCTTTCGGTAGCCGCTCTGTTGCACGAACTGGAGCTCGGTGTAGAGGACCTGATCGTCCTCTATGACGAACTGGCAATCCCGCTGGGCACGCTGCGTATTCGCGAGCGAGGCTCAGCGGGCGGGCACAACGGAGTGAAGTCTATCTCCGGTGCGCTCGGGACAGAAGAATGGCTTCGCGTACGGATCGGCGTGGGTAAACCACCTCTTGAATCCGGCCGCGAAGTGAAGGCAGGCGGCACGGATTTTCTACTCTCCCCCATGCGCAAGGCGGAGATGGCTGTGCTGGATGAAGTGCTGGATCAGGCCGTGCGCGCGGTCGAAACGATACTGACGAAAGGTGTCGGTACCGCGATGCAGGAGTTCAATCGAAAGGTTGAGCCAGAACAAGAAAGCTCTTAGCTTTCGCAACACCAATCTTCCACACCGATACTTCGGCAGGAAGCACAACCGAAGCGGTGCGGGGCAGAACCCCGCAGAAAGAAGCACCAATGAATCGCAGTTACGAAATCATGTTTATCGTTCGGCCGGACGTTGAAGAAGCCGAGCTCGACACGTTGATCGATACCTTCTCCGGCTACATTACGGACGGCGGCGGTACGGTCAAGAACAGCCGCACCGACCAGAAGATGGGCCGCCGCCGCCTCGCTTACACCGTGGGCAAGTACAACGACGGCTTTTACGTCCTGCTCATCGTTGATGCGCCTGCCGCGTTGATCGCGGAAATCGAGCGCCGTCTACGCGTCTCAGAGAACGTTATCAAGTTCATCACCGTGCGCATGGATGAGGAAGACAAGCGCGTGGCCAAGATTAAAGCCCATCGCGACGCGCATGTGAAGCGCAGCGCACTGCCGCAGGTTAACGCGGAAGCTGCAGCCGCCGAAGAGGCGCCTGCCGCTGCTGCTGAGCCCGAAGCTGTCGCAACTGAAGCGTAAAATTTTTGCGGTCAGCGCAAAGCTGCTGCACAGGAATAACAAGAGGACGAATACAACGCTGCCGAGCGCTTCCGATTAAGTCCAAAGGCCTCCTCGAAGGTCTGGAGCGCAAGTAGCCGAACCGCTGAGAGTCACAAGACTCAAAGCAGACAAAGGACAAGCAACATGGCTGACGAAACAGTAACTCCAGCAGCATCCACGCCGTCAGAAGGCGCGGCACCACAGGCACCGCGCTCCTCCGGCTCGCAGGGAGGCTATCAAGGCCAAGGTGGCCCTCGCTCTTCTTCTGGCCCGCGCTCTCCGCGCCCTGCCGGCGGTCCCGGCGGCGGCCCTGGCGGACGCAAGTTCTTCCGCCGCAAGAAAGTCTGCAAGTTCACGGTGGAGAAGATCGACACCATTAGCTACCGCGACGTTCGTCTTCTGCAGCAGTTCGTCTCGGACCGCGGCAAGATCATTCCGCGCCGCCTCAGCGGCACCAGCTCCCCTTTTCAGCGCAAGCTGACCAAGGCCATCAAGCAGGCACGCGCCATCGCCCTGCTGCCCTACGCGGCGAAGTACTAATCCCCGCCGCGCCAACGGCGCGAGCTGATTTATTGGAGAAGGAATCATGGAAGTCATTCTGAAAGAAGATGTAAATAAGCTCGGTCACCGCGGCGACGTGGTTACTGTGAAGGACGGCTACGGCCGCAACTATCTGCTGCCCGGCAAGCTGGCCATGGAAGCGACCCCGGCCAACAAGGCTGTCATCGAGCAGATGAAGGTCTCGGCCATCCGCAAGTCTGCCGCTGAAAAAGATGGCGCTGCTGAATTAGGCGCCAAGCTCAACGAAGTTGTGCTCAACTTTGAGCGCAAGTCCGGCGAGAACAACCATCTGTTCGGTTCGGTCACATCGCAGGACATCGCGCATGAGCTCGAGGCGCAGGGCTACAAGATCGACCGCCGCAAGATCCACCTGGAAGAGCCGCTGAAGACTGTCGGTGAGTTCCATGTGCCGGTCAAGCTGCATCGCGAAGTCACCGCGCACGTTCAGGTGAACGTGAAGAGCGATGCTCCTGAGCAAACGGCTGACGACGCGCAGAAGGAAGACGATACAGTATTCAAGTCGACCTACACCGGCGAGCTGCCCGACGGCCGCGACTAGTTTCGCAAACAGCACAAAGCGCCGCACTGAAGAATCAGTGCGGCGCTATTCTTTTGCACGTTAGCTCTTGCCGGCCTGCGCTGCTTGATACGCTGCCAGGAGCTCGGTCACTTCGATGCCATTGATGGTCATGCCGTCGAGCATCGCATCGGAGATCGACACGTCGTGCATGCAGGCATTTGTGATTTTCAGATGAGAAAGATTCACATCATCCAGCACGGTGTTGGAGAAGTTCACATCGTGAAAACTTGAACCGGAAAGATTACAGTTCACGACTTCCAGACATACTTTGGCGTTCTCTAGTTTCACGGCCCCTCCGCAAAATTTATTCGTACTTCAGCGTCTCCACTGGGTCCAGTTTGGCGGCGCGGTTGGCCGGCACGGTCCCGAAGACTACGCCCACAACCACCGAAGTCGCCAGCGCGATCAGAGCCGCCCAGGGCGACACCGGAATCTTGATGTCCGTAAAGATGCGTGTGCTCAGCGGGATCGCTAACCCGATCAAAGTTCCCACCAGCCCTCCCGAGAGCGAAATAAACACGGACTCCGTCAGGAATTGCAATCGGATCTCGCGGCTGGTCGCGCCCAGCGCCTTGCGGATGCCAATCTCTTTCAGTCGCGACTGCACGTTCGCCAGCATCGAGTTCATGATGCCCACGCCGGAAACGATCAACGTAATCGCCGAAGCCAGGGTGAGCACGATCGTCAGCATGGTTGCGATCTTGCCCATGATGTTGAGCACTTCTGTCAGCGTGGAGGCCTTATAGACACTGGTGGGGCGATGGCGCGCGCTGATGATCTCCGTGATGCGCTTCGCCGCCGGTTCGACTTCGCTTGGCGTGCCGGTGGCGAAGAAGATTTCCTTGACCGAATCCGTGCCGGTGAAATAGCGCGCCACGCCATATGGAATCAGGATTGTCTGGTCCGAGCTGATCTCCGATAACCCAAAGGTCTGAATGCTCTCTTTGAACACACCGATTACCGTAAACGGAATCCCGCGCACGGAGATCGTCTTATCGATCGCCTCCGCATAGCTGCCGAAAAGTTTTACTGCCAGTGGAGCGAAGACCACGGCCACTTTGGTGTGCGTCGCCGCGTCCTGGTCATCAAAGAAGCGCCCCGCGAGCAGTTTCAGGTTGCGCACGTCTTTATATTGCGGACTAACGCCGAGTATTAGTGTTTCCTTCGTCACGCCGCCGCCCATCGAGAGCATCTCGTGGATCTCCGCCATGGGTGAGCTGGCCACAATGTCCGGCACAGCGGTCTGCACGGCAGTCATGTCATCCAGCGTCATGTTGTCCGGCATTACGGTGTTGTTAGGTCCTGCCACCGATCCGCCGTCGAACATCATCTCGATTTTTGTGGGGCCCAGGCTCGCGATCATGTTCAGCGCATACGTGCGTCCCGTCAGGCCCAGCGTATATACCAGGATGATCGATGCCGACCCGATCACCATGCCCAGCATGGTCAGCAGAAAGCGCCCTTTGCTGGCGCAGAAGCTGTCGATCGCCAGATCCACCGTCTCGCCGAACGCAAGGCTGGTACGCGCGCTGCGTATCGTGCGTGCAAACGATTCGGGAGTGGGAGAAGTTGTCGCCATGAAATTCAGATGCAGCCCATTGCACTGGGATTCAGTGCTGCGGTTCAGTATCGCAGCAATCGGCCTCCTGCGGCCAGCTGCCACACCCCACAGCCGCGCCAATGCTAGGCTTGGGGTGCCGCTGCCCAAACCTGAAAGCCCGGAAAGAATGACCGCAGGAATTTTTACCGCACTGATTTTTCTCACCTCGCTGCTAGCCGGTTTGCTGGGCGCTCTCACCGGCCTGGGCGGCGGCGTCATCATCGTGCCCATGCTCGCCCTGGTCTTCAAGGTGGACCTGCGCTACGCCATCGGCGCTTCGCTCATCTCCGTCATCGCCACTTCCTCGGGCTCGGCTGTGGCCTACGTGCGCCAGGGCCTCTCCAACGTCCGCATCGGAATGTTTCTCGAAGTCGCTACCACCCTCGGTGCGCTGCTGGGCGCTTATCTCACGCTGAAAATTTCCACGCACTGGATTGCCATCATCTTCGGCAGCGTGCTGCTGTACTCAGCAGCGGCCTCATTTCGGAAGCGCCGCGCTTCAGTCGGCAGCACCACTCCAGACCGGATAGCGACCGCCCTACATCTCAGCGGCAGCTATACCGAGAACGGTGTCCGACATGATTATGTAGCGCGCCGTGTGCCGCTCGGATTCGGCATCATGTTTGGCGCCGGCACGCTCTCAGGCCTGCTCGGCATTGGTTCCGGCGCGGTCAAAGTGCTGGCGATGGACATGGCCATGCGACTTCCCTTCAAGGTATCCACCACCACGAGCAATTTCATGATTGGCGTCACTGCTGCCGCGAGTGCCGGTGTCTATCTCGCCCGCGGCTACATCGATCCCGGCCTTGCGTTGCCGGTCATGCTCGGCGTGCTGGCCGGCTCTCTGCTGGGATCGAAGCTGCTCGTCAAGGCTCCGGTCGCCGCCCTGCGCGTGGTCTTCAGCTTCGTCATTCTTGCACTGGGCGCGGAGATGATTTTCTCCGGCGCTACGGGGAAGCTCTGATGCAGAAGTCGCCGCAACACCACGGGCCCACTGATATGCAGATGGACGCAGCCATCGCCAACATGCTGCGCTTCGGCATCTCGCTCGCCGCAACGCTGATGATCCTCGGCGGCTTCTACTACCTGCAGCATCCCACCATGCAACCCGCCGATTACGCGCACTTCCACGGCACGTCCGCAGACCTGCACAACCTGGGTAAAGTTCTCACCGGCGCCCGTTTCGCCGATTCCACCAGCGTTCTGGAGCTGGGCATCGTGCTACTGATCGCAACTCCCGTAGCCCGCGTTGCGCTTTGTGTTGTAGATTTCGCCCGCCAGCGCGACAAGCTCTATGTTGCAGTGAGCTTCGGCGTGCTGATGGTGCTGCTGTATAGCCTCTTCCACGCCGGCCGCTAACACCATGTCTGATTTTCGCGCGCAACGCGAGCCGCTTGGTTTACCTTGGGAGTGCCACGGAGACCACCGCATGTCCGCACGTGAAATCGGCATCATTATGAACGGCGTTACCGGGCGCATGGGCCTGAACCAGCACCTGGTGCGCTCGGTCCTTGCCATCCGCCAACAGGGAGGCCTGCCCCTCAGCGACGGCTCCGTTCTGATGCCCAATCCCATTCTCGTCGGCCGCAACACTGAAAAACTCAAGCAGATTGCCGCTGAACACAATATCGCGCGCTGGACGACAGACCTCAACACTGCGCTCGCCAATCCTGCGGACACGGTTTACTTCGACGCGCAGCTCACGAACCAGCGCGCCGCCGCTGTAGAAGCTGCCATCGCAGCGGGCAAACATATCTATTGCGAAAAGCCTTTGACTGCTGACCTCGCAAGTACTCTTCGCCTGGCGAGACTCGCTACCACCGCCGGCGTAAAACACGGCGTCGTGCAGGACAAGCTCTACCTCCCCGGCATGCGCAAGCTCAAGCGCCTCATTGATAGCGGCTTCTTCGGTCGCATCCTTTCCGTGCGTGGCGAGTTCGGCTACTGGGTCTTTGAAGGCGACAAGCAACCTGCGCAGCGGCCCAGCTGGAACTATCGCAAGCAGGATGGCGGCGGCATTATCATCGACATGTTCTGTCACTGGCGCTACGTGCTGGACCACACCTTCGGCAACGTGAAATCTGTAAGCTGCCTGGGAAGCACAGAGATTTTGAAGCGTTGGGATGAACAAAGCAAGCCGTACGAAGTAACCGCAGACGACACGGCATACGGCACGTTTGCGCTGGAGGGTGGCATTACAGCGCAGATTAATTCGTCGTGGTGCTTCCGGGTGTATCGTGACGAGCTTTTCAGTATGCAAGTGGACGGCACGCTGGGCAGTGCTGTTGCGGGCCTGCGGGAGTGCAGAGTGCAGCCAGCCGACAAGACACCGCGGCCGGTGTGGAACCCGGATGTTCCCAACACGATTCGCTTTCGCGACGACTGGACTGAAGTGCCTAACGACACCGACTTCGACAACGGCTTCAAGGTGCAGTGGGAAATGTTTCTTCGCCACGTCGCAGAAGACGGTCCGTGGCCGCATGGCCTGCTTGAAGGTGCCAAAGGCGTTCAGCTTGCTGAACTCGGCCTAAAATCCTGGCATGAGCGCCGCTGGATTGACGTGCCTGCTCTCACGCTTGAGCAAGGTGCATGATGGAGCTCCTGCTGCCCGATTCCGCAGGTGAATTTCATTCCTACACACTCTCGGGAAAAACTCTTCCCCAGCCAAAGCCCGGTGGCTTCAAAAGCCGCGTTGCCTATGCCGCCGCTCACGTCGTGCTTGACTCCGAGCGTACCTCCAACATTGCATCTCCGGTACTCGACTGGGAATCAACTCTCGCCTTCCGCCGCCATCTTTGGTCGCTTGGCTTCGGCGTCGCTGAAGCCATGGACACTGCGCAGCGCGGAATGGGTCTTGACTGGCCGCTCGCTCTCGAACTGATTCAACGCAGCGTTGCTGAGGCTCGCGCCTGCAATGGCGTCATTGCCTGTGGCGCGGGCACGGACCACCTCGCACCTGATGCTGCTCGCAATCTCAACCACATCCTTTCCGCTTACACGCAGCAGTGTGAAGCCGTCGAGACCGCTGGCGGCCGCGTCATCCTCATGGCCTCACGTGCTCTGGCAAGAGTTGCGCGTTCGCCGGAAGATTATGCGCACGTCTACGGAACGATTCTGCAGCAGCTTCGAGAGCCCACCATCCTGCACTGGCTTGGTCCCATGTTCGATCCCGCGCTCGCCGGTTACTGGGGCGCCAATGATCTTCACAAGGCAATGCAGCACTGTCTCGCGGTGATTCGTGCGAATGCCGCGAAGATCGACGGCATTAAGATTTCGCTCCTCGATGCCGAACTTGAAATTGAAATGCGGCGTGCTCTGCCGCCCGGTGTCCGCATGTACACCGGCGACGACTTCAACTACGACCGCCTCATTCTCGGCGATGGCAGCGGCTACAGCGACGCTCTGCTCGGCATCTTCGATCCCATTGCCCCTGCCGCCGCGCTCGCGCTGCAAGCTCTCGACGCCGGCAACACCACCCGTTACAACGAGCTGCTTGCGCCGACTATTCCGCTCTCGCGCCACATCTTTGAGTCACCCACGTACAACTACAAAACCGGCATCGTCTTTCTCGCATGGCTCAATGACTTCCAGCCGCACTTCCGCATGGTCGCCGGAGCAGAGACCGCTCGCAGTCGCGCACATCTCATCCAGCTCTTCCAACTCGCAGACTCCGCCGGACTGCTGCGCAACCCGGAACTCGCAGTTCAACGCATGAAGATTTTTCTCGCGCAGGAGGCCGCATGAAAGATCTCTCTCGCCTCTCGCTCAACCAGATCACACTCAAGCAGTGGTCGCTTGCGCAGGCCATTGAAGGTTGCGCGCGCCAAGGTATCGGTCACATCGGCGTTTGGCGAGATAAGCTCGCCGAGCAGCCGCTCCCGCAAACCGTCCGCCAGCTCAGCGACGCCGGCATTAAAGTTTCCAGCCTTTGCCGTGGCGGGTTCTTCTCCGCTCCCACTGCCGCCGCTCGCGCCGCGCAGATCGCAGACAATCGCATCGCCATCGAGGATTGCGCAGCTATTGGTAGTCCAGTCCTCGTTCTCGTCTGTGGCCCGGCGCACGGCCAGTCACTTGAAGAAGCACGCGCCACCGTCGCGGACGCCATTGCGGAACTCGATCCCTTCGCAAAATCCTGCGGCGTGAAGCTCGGTATTGAGCCGCTGCACCCCATGTTCGCCGCAGAGCGCTCAGTCATCGTCACGCTCGAACAGGCCACTGAGATCGCACTCCAATTTTCAGCGGAAACAGTCGGCATCGTCGCGGACGTCTTCCATATCTGGTGGGACCCGCTTGTGCACGAAGAAATTGCGCGTACCGGCGAGCGCATCCTCGGCTTCCATGTCTCAGATTGGCTCGTGCCTCTCCCCGATCTTCTGCTCGGCCGCGGCATGATGGGCGAGGGCGTCATCGACATCCGCTCGCTGCGCGAATCTGTTGAGCGCGCTGGCTACACCGGCTCCATCGAAGTCGAGATCTTCAACCAGGCGCTCTGGAATGAAGATCCCGACGCAGCTTTGCGCCACATCTGCGAGGCCTACCGGCGGCACGTGTGACCGAGCGGCCACGCGCTCACTCGATCGCGCCAATCGTCTCCACTCTCGCCGCGCCACTCACCTTCACCCGGCTCATATGCACCTCCTCATGCAGTCCCGGCAGCAGCGACTCCAGCACGAACTGGTCGGTCGTTCCGGCCTGTGACTCCAGCGTCCGGTACACACCTACCTCGCCATTTGATTTTTCCTCGCCGCCCATCGGCGTATCTAGGAACCGCTGCGCCGACGCTTGCGTAGCTTCCACGCGATGCCCGCGCACCGTCGTCAGTCCCTCCGCCGCGTACGACCGCACCAGCTTCACCCAGTACCGGGCGAGCAGGCTGCGATCGGCAAACAAGTCCGCCCAGATGATCTCCCCTCGCACCGCCACCACTACGCCAATCGCGTTTTCCTGCTTCAACTGCGCCAGCACCTGCTCGCGAGCCCGCGTCAGCTCCGGCGCTGCTTCGTCCACCTTCTGCGCCACCGCGCCCATCTCCATCGTCTTGGCGTAACTGGTGGTGCCTAGCGACCGCGCGCTCATGGTGTTTGCGGCGATGTCGTAGTTCGTGCCGGCAGATCCACTTCCCGGATGCAGCGATGGCACGGCTGGCGGCGCAGCCGCAGCAGCCATCACCTCCACCGTTTCACTTACAGAGTTCCAGACCTGCTGCTGGCTTTTCGCCACCATGGCCTCCTGCCGCACCTTTGGCTGCACCATAAAACTCTGTGCCGGGCTCTTGGCCGCAGCACCAAATTTGCTGCTGCTCTCCGTCCAGCGCCCGTGCTCCACGCAGAAGACGCTCAGGTCCACCGGGTCAGAATCGCTCGGCACAATGCGGTCGCTGGCGACGATGCGGTCCTGTTTTCCTCCGGTCACAATCTCACCGGCCAGCAGCACCAACGGTCGCTTGGAGTGGTTAATCAACACCAGTGTATTTACCTGGTCGCCCTGGTAAACAGGAGTCCGCCCATTCCGCGGCCGTACCAGCCCGCGCACATTGCCGGCCTCCGTCACCTCCACCTCGCCCGAGCGCAGCCCCTCATCCAGCGTCAGAAACGCGTCGCCCACGTCCGCCTTGCCATCGGCGCGTACTACGGGGAATAGTGTCAAGTCGCCGCTCTGGATTGGCGCCAGCACGCGATATCCGCTGCCGGCGCTGCTCACGATCGGACCGCCTGAATCCTCACCAATCGCGGCCGCTGCCACCGGCGCGCTTTTGCATGCCACAGCCAGACCCAGCGCCAGCACTGGAACACACAACATCATCCACGTCTTGCCATTGAATTTCCTGCTCACAGTGAAACCTCCAGTTGCCGCGTTTGCGCAGCTTCTGTGAGCAGGAACGGCCCATCCCTCCATCCTTGCAAACTTTCTTTAAAAATCTCGCCCCAAATACCTACCTTTAAAACAGAACCATCCCCACTCGCGCCTGAAAAGCGCCGAGCGGGGATGGTTGTCTAGCGGTGATGGTCAGGACGCAGGGAGTGATGGAAGGGGAATCCAACACCCGGCTTGTCATCGGTCACAGGCCCAATCGCACTACAGGTGGTATTGCCCTTCACCACGGGATTGTTGGTGGCCGTCACATCGATTGTGAACAGCGCCGCCGTCGGCGTGCTGGCCGATGTATATCCAATTCCGCAGATGCTGTTGCTCAGGATCTCGTCCTGGTCACCTTGGTCGGAAACGCCTGCCTGGTAGCCCTGGGTCGCACCATCGCCAGTAGTATTGCTCACCGCGTTGTCGCGAATCGTATTTTTCAGCGCGACGTCACGCGTCGGAGTGGAAACAGGATTGCAATTCGCATCCAGATTAGAAAACCACACGCCTATGTCATTCGCTACGACAATATTCTGGCCGATGACTGCCTTATTCACCGTAGGTCCGCCATAACAATCGCCGCCCACAAGAATGATGCCGCCACTTGCGGTCAAGCCCGCACCGGTGTACGAGTTGCCCGTCACCATGTTGCCAGTCACATTGCTCTGTGCACCATAGCCAACCTGAATACCGTTCTGCGCAATGTAGTTGACCGGCCCCTGCCCAATCACGGTATTGTTCGCGATGTTCGAGGTCGCCGTCGGCCCATTCACCACGATGCCCCCCTTCTGATAGTTCCAGAGGACGTTGCCAGTAATATCGCCGTGCGCATTGCTCTGGAACGCCCAGTAGATACCCACGCCGTGCTGGTCCCCGTTCAGCGGAGTCTCGCCGATGTCATAAATCGTCGAATTCTCAACCGTGACAAATGCTCCGTTGTTCACCACGCCATAGTAGTTGGCGCTATGGATGCTCGCATTGTTCACCACGCCATAAGCATTCGTTCCGTAATACACACCGATGTTGCAACCGGTCGCATCCACATCCCCACTCACGACACCCCGGGGATTGATCAGCGCAGCGGTCAGATTAATGCCGTCCCGTACAAACCCGGTTGGCGCACAAGCAGCAGAGGCTTGCGGTACAGCCAACGCAAACGTCAAAAGAAGTGGCAGACATTTCAAACTGAATCGAAGCAGCTTCATGGTGGGTATCCTTTTCGTAATGCTCTAAATTGAGGTCCCTAAAGCCAGAAGAGTGTATCGAAGCAGCCACGTTACTAAAGTAGATTGGTTGAAAAATTGACATTTCGGCCTTTGCTCCGTCTCCTCAAATAGAGCGCCTTCTTCAAGTATCGTTGAATCGCTGGACGTATATGGACGCGGCCTCCCCTCAACCCGGTAACATTACGCTTGCAGCCGCTGAATCTGCGTCCGTTTGCCTTACCGATTCCGAGGTTCCCGGCCAACTTACTGGCAGAAGTGCTGAGCCCGTCCCCACTTCCCTTCACGCCGAACTCCAGATCATTGCCGCCGAGTACTCGCTCACGCCAGCCGAACTAGCCCGCGCTCTTGCCGCAATCGGCGCGAAACACAACTTCGGTCTTCCTCCCGGCTCGCCCGCTACTGCCGCACAGCAGGAAAAATTTCTGCGTGCGCTACAGCTCGCCGACCTCGCGCTCGCCCAGGCCTGCGCTCTCGGTCGCGAGCCAGCCTGGCAGCAGTTCCTCACCCGCTTTCGCGCGCCACTGCGCCAGGCAGCCACCGCCATCACCGGCTCGTCGTCGCTCGGTGAAGACCTCGCGGACTCGCTCTACGCCGAGCTCTTCGGCCTCTCCGAGCGCGCCGGCGAACGCCGCTCTCCGCTCGCCGGCTACAGCGGCCGCGGCTCACTCATGGGCTGGCTCCGCTCCACACTCGCCCAACGCCACGTCGACCACCACCGCCGCACCTGGCGTGAATCCCCACTCCCTGAACCCGGCACGGGCCTCGAACCCGCCGCTACAACACCCGAAAACCCACCCAAAGACCTCACCCGGATCGCCCATGCGCTAGCGCACGTTATTCAGCAGCTCGCTCCGGAAGACCGCTTCCTGCTCGCCAGCTACTTTCTTGACCAGCACACGCTGCTGGAGATTGCCCGCTTGCTCCGCGTCCACGAGGCCACCATCAGCCGCAAACTCAAGCGCCTCACCACGGACATCCACAAACAGTTGCTCAAGCAACTCCAGGCCAGTGGCCTCAGCCGGCGCGCCGCCGAAGAGGCAATGTTCACCGACCCCCGCGACCTCACCCTCAACCTGCGAACTCTGCTGCAAACTTCGCCACATGCTACGTTCCAAGTAAGCTCAGGCCACTCATGAACGAAAACCTCCAACCCGTCCCGCACCTCTCGCCCGACCAACTCAGCGCGTTCGCTGAGAACGTCCTGCCTGAGCACGAGCGTCTCGCCGCGCTTATGCATCTTTCTAATTGCGCCGATTGCCGTCAGGTGGTCTTTCTAGCGCAACAGGCCGATCCCGCCGTCACCTTCTCCGCGCTCGGCCCCGAAACTCCGCGACGCGTATGGTTCTCTCTCCCGCAAATCTTCGGAGCTGCCACTGCTGCACTCGCGTGCTCGCTTATCCTCGCGCTCATCGTGCATCACAACCACGATCAAAGCCTTTCTACGCAGTCTGTCGCCACCGCAAAACTCGAGCAGCAGCCCGCAGTCACACCAACCTCCCCAACTTCAACGCCTAACCCGAGTCCACCAGCACTGCAGCCGGCCAACCCCGCACATATCTCCGCGACAGCAACCCACGCGTCTCTTACCTCACCTGCAGCGTCCGTGCCCAAACCTATGCCGCAGCCGTTGCTCGCTCCACCACGCTCGCTCGGCGCGATGGGCACCGGCATGCCCTCGGGCTACACCGCAGAAGGAACGCAGCAGGACAAGACATCCTACGGCGCCAACTCCGCACCGAGCGCCAACACTTACGCCGCACTTCCGCCCAAAGCTCCTGCCGGTGTCACCGGGGCCATGCCCGCACCCGCTCCGCCACCACCTCCGCCTATGCTGCCGCCATCACAAGAATCGCGCATGCGCCAGGCTGCCACCGCAAAATCGAAGAAAGACTTCTCCGCTGCTGAGACTGTCACCGTTACTGCGGCTGCGCCTTCCATGGATGCCACCACAGAGGTCGCGGCCGACAGCATCAGCACAACTTCCGTCCAGCAACTTCCTCTCAGCGGGCGCGCCGTCCAAAACTACGCCGCCCTAACACCAGGCATCGTGTCGACCAGCAAACTGCCCAGCAAAAAGCCCGCTGCTGCTCTACTAAGCTCTGGGACCCGCACCCTCGCACTCGATACCGCCGGCAATCTCTTCCTCAGCTTCGACCGCGGAACACACTGGACTGTCGTCACTCCACAATGGCCCGGCAAAGTCGTTGCAATCAGCCTCGCTCGCGCACCAGCGCGCCTCTATCTCCAGCAGCCGACGCAGAATCAGAGCCAGACCCAAAGCGGCAATTCCATTAATGGGAACGCTACCAATGGCAGTCTCCCGCAGCAGCAAGCTCCTACCCCCACCGCCGGCTTCGATCTCACAACCGCCACCGGCGCCGTCTGGCACTCCAACGACGGTCTCACGTGGCACGCGCGCTAACCGCGCTCCAGCAATCTTTTCTCCCACTCCGCGATCGCCGCCGTTTCCCCCGCCGGAAACGTCAGGTGCCCTACCTTTCTCCCCGGCCGCGCCGACTTCCCGTAATCGTGCCGCAGCAGCCCTGCGAACTTCGCCGTCTCGTTCTCCTCCGGCATCCACCCAATGCAGTTCAGCATCACCATCGGTTTGCTGATGGTTGATCCCAGCTCCATCCCCGCAATGGCCCGCAGATGGTTCTCAAACTGCGAAGTCTGCGATCCCTCAATCGTCCAGTGGCCGGAGTTGTGCACCCGCGGCGCCATCTCATTCGCGATGAGCAGGTCGCCCTGCACAAAAAACTCCACCGCCAGTACTCCCACATACTCCAACTCTTCCATAATTTTTTTTAGATAGCCTTCCGCTAATACCTGCAACTTTACATTCACATATGGCGCATCCGACCTGCGCAGTATCCCATCGCGGTGATGGTTTTCAATCAGCGGCCAGAAAACAATCTTGCCCTCGCCATCCCTCGCCGCCAGCAGTGACACCTCCACATCGAACTTCACCATCCCTTCCAGAATTGACGGCACTTCGCCTACTGCCTTCCAAGCCGCGACGGTCTCATCCGTGCGATAAATCCGCGCCTGTCCTTTTCCGTCGTACCCCATGCGCCGCGTTTTCAGAATTCCCGGTAACCCTGTCTTTGCAATCGCCGCTGGCAAATCCTCCGCCGAACCCACTGCCGCAAATGGAGCTACCTCAATCCCACACGCCTGCAAGAACGTTTTCTCCACCAGACGGTCCTGCGCAATCCCCACCGCCTTCGCATTGGGAAACAGTTTCAGCCCCCGCAGCACCTCGGCATCGATGTTCTCGCTTTCGATGGTCACCACGTCCACGCGTTCAGCAAACGCCGCCACCATCGCCGCGTTGTCCAGCTCCACCGCCAGTACCGGAGCCACGCGCTCCGCACAATCTCCGGGACGCCCCGCGCAGATCACCTCCACGCCCAGCCGCTCACTCGCCTCCGCGAGCATCTGCGCCAGCTGACCCGCGCCCAGCACCCCGACTTTCATCTTCGCCATCATGCCCGCGGATCCGGGTCCTTCAGCACGCTCTTCGTCTGCATCGCGCGAAACTTCTTCAGCTTCTTCGCCACTGTTGCATCTTCAAGTGCCAGCACTGCTGCCGCGAATAGTGCTGCATTCTTCGCGCCCGCTTCGCCCACTGCAAATGTTGCTACCGGAATCCCCGCCGGCATCTGCACAATCGACAACAAAGAATCGAGGCCGTCCATCTGGCGGCTGCGCACCGGAACCCCCAGCACCGGGAGCGCCGTCTTGGCCGCGACCATCCCGGGCAGGTGCGCTGCTCCGCCCGCCCCCGCAATAATCAACTTCAGCCCGCGCGCCGCTGCGTGCTCCGCGTAGTGCATCATCTTGTCCGGCGTGCGATGCGCGCTCACCACCTCCGCCTCATGCGCGATGCCCATTGCATCCAGCATCTTCGCCGCATGCTCCATCGTCGGCCAGTCTGACTTAGACCCCATAATGATGCCGACTACTGCTTTCTTCTTCGCTTTCGCCATCACGACCTCACTGCCTTCATATGTTCTACGCGCTTCGCAATCAGCCCGGCTGTCCCAATATCTGCACGATGAAAAAATTTCCCTGGAATTTGCTGCACAACACCCTCACACATCCGCTCCGCCTCGGCAATCGTCTGGGCAACGCCCACCACCGCCACAGTGCGTGACCCCGTCGCCACCAGCACGTCATTCTTCATGTCCACCGCACCCAGGTACAGCGTCACGCCCGCAGGCAACTCTTTCGGCAACTCCACTTCATCGTCCACACGCGGATCGTCAGGATATCCATACGGCACCACGTACTTGCACACGCTCGCCTTGTGCGCGAACTCCACGCTCACCTCGCTTAGCGTCTGCTCCACAATCGCACTGCACACCGCCACAAAATCCGTCTCCAGCAACGTCAGCAAATTCAAACACTCAGGATCGCCAAACCGCGCGTTGTATTCAATCAGCTTCACTCCCTCACGCGTTGCCATAAATCCGCCATACAAAATCCCGCGGTACGAGGCACCGCATTCCTCAAGCAGCGCCTCCGCCACGCGCCCATTGATCGCCTGCGCCTCAGCTATATCGCTCTCTCGCAAAAACGGCAGGCTATGGTTCGTATCCGTATACGTTCCCATGCCGCCGGTGTTCGGGCCCCTGTCGCCGTTGTCTGCGCGCTTGTGGTCCTGTACCGCAGGCATGTGTTTGAGGCAAAGCCCATCGCTGAAGCTCATCAGCGAAAACTCTTCCCCCTCCAGCTTCTCCTCGATCACGAACGGATTCTCGGCTGCCACCAGCTCTCTGCAAAACTCCAGCGAATGTTCCAGCGAGTGCAGATGATCGCCCCAAACCTTCACGCCTTTTCCGCCGGCGAGCCCGTCATCCTTAATCACATGCCGTTTGTCCCACGCGCGCAAAACTTCTTCCACACCTGCCATCGAATCGAACCGCCGAAAAAACGGGTTTCCCGGAATTCGATGCTTCGTCAGCAGGTCGCGCGCAAAACCTTTGCTTGATTCAATCCTCGCCAGCGACTTCGTCGGGCCCACCACGGGCACACCCGCAGCCCACAACGTATCGGCCACACCCGCAGCCAGCGGCACCTCCGGCCCAATCACCGCCAGCGTTGCTTGCTGTTCTTTTGCAAACGCGCTCACGACCCTCGCATCGTTCAACTTCCCCACCACATACTGCGTGCACAGCACGTCTATACCCGGATTACGTGCGCTGCCGAAACAAATCAGCTCCGGCTTCTGGGGCGACTTCGCCAGCACTTTCGCAATCGCATGCTCGCGCGCCCCCGATCCAACAATCAGAATTCTCTTGCTCATCGGCGCAGGTACTCCAGAACACTCTCATTTAACGGCCGCGTATCCGGCACAAACGTCTCGCCGGTAATCATCTCGAATAGCTGGATATAACGCGACGCCAGCTCCGCAATCAATTCATCCGGCGGCACCGGCAACTCCGCATCCGCATAGGGATCACAGCGATCGCGAAACCACAGCCGGAAAAATTCTTTATCAATCATCTCCGGCTCTTCGCCCGCTGCCATGCGCTGTTCATAACTCTCTGCAATCCAATAGCGGCTTGAGTCCGGCGTGTGCATCTCGTCAACGACCAAAATCTCTCCCGTCTCCGCCACGCCAAACTCATATTTCGTGTCAACCAGGATCAGACCACGTTCCGCCGCCACGCGCTGCCCAAATGCAAACAGCTCTTTCGCCTTCACCGCACAGAATTCCCACTCCTCTGTGGTCAACCACCCTTCGAGCACAATCTCCTCCGCCGTAATCGGACGGTCGTGCTTTGCCTCTTTGGTCGTTGGAGTCACCAGGTTCTCATTGAGGCGTTCGTTCTTCTTCATTCCCTCCGGAAGCGCGTGGCCGCAGAAATTCCGCACGCCTTTCGCATACTGCGTCCAGATCGAAGTGTCCGTCGACCCCGTCATATAACCGCGTACCACAAACTCCACGGGCAGCACGCGGCACTTCTTCGCAATCAGCGCATTCGCATGCGGGCTGGCAATCACGTGGTTGGCCACGATCGCCTTCGTCGCGTCGAACCAGTTCAGCGACGTCCTATTCAGCACCTGTCCCTTGTACGGAATCGCGCCCAGCATGCGGTCGAATCCGCTCTGCCTGTCTGTAGTAATCAGCAGTAGTCGCCCATCGCCCAGGTCAAACGTGTCGCGTACCTTGCCCACATATTTTGTTGAGTTCGGAATTTCAAGATCCGTCGCCGTCAAACAATTCGGGATCGCCGCTAGCAGTTCCTCGCGCGTCATCTATACACCACCAAACTTCACGCCGTCGCCGGCCTCAACGCGCCCCAGCTCCCACACGCGCAACGCGGGAAACTCCGCAATCGCCGTCGCCAGATCGTTCTGCAAACCCGCGGGCGCTGCAATCACCAGCCCCACGCCCATGTTGAACGTGCGATGCATCTCCAAGGCTTCAATGTTTCCAATCTTCTGCATCAACGCAAAAATAGGCTGCGGCGTCCACGTCCTGCGATCAATGAGCGCGCCCAGGCCCTCCGGCAGTATCCGCGGCACATTTTCCACTAACCCACCGCCGGTGATGTGCGCCATACCTTTCACCGGAATCCCCGCGTCCAGAATCCGCCGAATCGCCATTACGTAATTCGCATGCGGCTTCAGCAGCACATCCGCCAACGACTCCCCATCCAACTCTATGGGTCGCGCATCAATCACATATCCGCCCCGCTCAAACAGAACCTTCCGCGCCAGCGACCACCCATTCGTGTGCACGCCGCTCGAGTTCACCCCGTACAGCACATCGCCAGCCACAATCCCCGCGCCAGTCAGAACCTTTTCGCGTTCGACAACGCCGGTCACAAATCCCACCACGTCGAGATCGTCTTTCGCATATACCGCCGGCATTTCGGCCGTTTCTCCGCCGACCAGCGAAATCTCCGCCTCCACACAAGCCGCGCTCATCCCGCGCACCAGCTCTTCCATCACCGCGGGCTCAATTTTGTGCATACCCACATAATCCAGAAAGGTGAGCGGCCGTGCGCCCATCACTGCAATGTCTCCCGCAACCGCGGCCACCAAGTCCCGACCCAGATCCTCATACCGCCGAGCCATCACGCTCACTTTGGTCTTCGTGCCGACGCCATCTGTGCTCTGTACCATCACGGGATCGCGCATCCCCGCAATTGCATCGCGCAGCGAATACATCGTGCCGAACGATCCCAGCCCGGTCAGCACGGCCTGCGCATGTGTGCTCGCAGCGTGCTGCTTGATGCGTCGCACCGCCTCATTGCCGGCTTCAATGTCCACACCTGCAGATTTGTAATCCATGCTCTCGCTCATTGGTTCGCTCATCCCACCCACTTCCTTGCGTTATCGAAAATGCGCTGCCACGGGCTTGCCGCCAGTGTACTTGTCCCCAGCCCAACCCAGCGCAGGTTTACGCCCAGCGTCACGCGCTCAGGATGTGGCATCACAATCAGTGCGCGACCGTCCCTGCTGCCCAACCCGGCCACGCCGCCCACGCTTCCATTCGGATTCAGTGGGTACGTCTCGGTCACGCGCCCATACGTATCGATGTACCGCATCGCTGCCATTGCTTCTCCGCTTGCCGCGTAGCCCTCACCATGCGCCGTCACAATCGGCATCCGCGCTCCCGCCATCCCCGCAAAAAACAGCGATGGCGACTCCGCAATCTCTACCATGCAAACCCGCGCCTCAAACCTAGCCGACACGTTCCTCTCAAACCGCGGCCACATCTCCGCGCCGGGAACAATTTCGCGCAACTGCGCCATCATCTGGCACCCGTTGCATACACCGAGTGAAAACGTGTCGGGACGCGCAAAGAATGTCGCGAACATCTCCTTCAGCTGCGCGTTGAACAGAATCGTCTTCGCCCAGCCACTTCCGGCGCCAAAAACATCACCGTAGGAAAATCCTCCGCACGCCGCCATCCCCACATACGAGCTCAAATCGTCACGATTGCTCAGCAGATCACTCATTGTCACATCGACTGCCGCGAATCCCGCGCGATCAAACGCCGCAGCCATCTCCACATGGCCATTGACACCCTGTTCCCGCAGGATTGCTACGCGTGGCCGCGTCTTGTTGAGATATGGAGCGCACACCCGCTCATTCAGATCGAACGGCACATCCACAAACAGCCCCGGCCGCACCGAGTCATCGAGTAGCGCAAATTCTTCCGCCGCACACGCGGGGTTATCACGCAGGCTCGCAATATAGAAGCTCGTCTCCGACCATAGCTTGTGCAGCGCCGTGCGTGTGCTCGCGTACAGCACGCCGTCGCTGCCGCCGAAGACCACCGCATCGCCCGATACCGCACGCCCGAGCACGCTCACATTCAGATCGAGCGTAGCGAACAGGTCCATCACATAGGCAAGCGAGGACGCAGCGATCTGGATCACCGCTCCCAGCTCCTCATTGAACAGCAGCCGCAACGGATACATTCGTTCGGCAAGGGAGATGGGCAAGTTAATCTCCAGCCCAGTCTGCCCCGCGAAGGCCATCTCCAGTAGCGTCACGAGCAACCCGCCGTCACTGCGGTCGTGATAGGCCAGCAGCATCCCCTCGTTATTGAGTTGCTGAATGGCCTGGAAGAAGTACTGCAGCTCGATTGCCTCGGGAGCGTCCGGAACCATGCCGCCCGTGCGTTCGTACACCTGAGCCAGCGCCGAGTCGCCCATACGGTTGAACTCATCGCCGAGGTCGATCAGCAGCAGGTAGTTCTCGCTCGTCTGAAGCTGCGGCGTCAACGTCCGCCGCACATCGCTCACCGGAGCGAACCCACTCATCACCACACTCAGCGGCGCCACCACGAGCTTTTCCTCGCTTCCTTCACGCCAGCTCATCTTCATCGACATCGAATCCTTGCCTACGGGGATCGTCATCCCCAGCGCTGGACAAAACTCCATCCCCACCGCGCGCACCGCGTCAAACAGCTTTTCGTCCTCGCCCTCGACGCCTGCCGCAGCCATCCAGTTTGCCGAAAGCTTGATGTCCGCCAGCGTTCCGGGCGCATCTTTATACCCAATCGCCGCTCCGGCCAGATTCGTAATCACCTCGCCCACAGCCATGCGCGCGCTCGCAGCAGCATTGGTCACAGCCAGCGGCGTCCGTTCGCCCACAGCCATCGCCTCGCCGTGCGTCGAGTCATACGCTGCCAGGGTCACGGCACAATCCGCCACCGGAACCTGCCACGGCCCCACCATCTGGTCCTGTACCGTCAAACCACCCACGCTGCGGTCGCCAATCGTAATTAGAAAATTCTTCGACGCCACTGCAGGCAGCCGCAGCACTCGCTCCACCGCCTCTGCAATTTCAATCCCTTCAAATCCCTCTAATACTTCGGGTGTCCCAGGTCTCGCTTCTGAGACTTGAGTTGTACCCCGCACAATTTCCCGCTCCATCTTCGGCGGCTTCCCAAACAAAACCTGCAACGGCAAATCAATCGCCGCGTCCTCGCCATCCTTTAGCACCAACTGCTTCTCTTCCGTCGCCGTTCCCACCACCGCAAACGGACACCTCTCACGCCCGCAAATCTCCTCAAACCCCGCGAGATCTTCCGGTGCAATCGCCAGAACATACCGCTCCTGCGCCTCGTTGCACCAGGTCTCGAGCGGACTCAGCCCCTTCTGCCCGCGCGGAATCTTTCGCAGATCGAACTCGCCGCCGCACCCACCATCCTTCACCAGTTCAGGAAATGCATTCGACAATCCACCCGCACCTACATCATGAATAAACGCAATCGGGTTCTGCGCGCCCCTCTGCCAGCAACGGTCGATGACCTCCTGCGCGCGGCGCTCCATCTCCGCGTTGTCGCGCTGTACGCTGGCGAAATCCAGTTCGCTGTTGCCACTCGCCGCGCTCGAGGCTGCTCCGCCGCCCAAGCCAATCAGCATCGCCGGCCCACCCAGCACTACTAGCGAATATCCCGCATGCATCGCGCCTTTCTCTACATGCCCTGCGCGAATATTGCCCAGCCCACCAGCCAACATGATCGGCTTGTGATAGCCGAAGACGCGTCCACCAACGTTCGTCTCAAATGTGCGAAAGTAACCGCACAGATTCGGCCGCCCAAATTCATTGCTGAAGGCCGCGGCACCCAACGGCCCTTCTGTCATGATCTCCAGCGCAGAAGCCACATGCGCCGGCCGTCCATACTCGCGCTCCCACGGCTGCGGCGCCTGCGGCAGGTTCAGGTTTGAAACCGTAAATCCGCACAGCCCCGCCTTTGGCTTCGCTCCACGCCCCGTCGCACCCTCATCGCGAATCTCACCGCCCGCTCCCGTCGCCGCTCCCGGCCACGGAGAAATTGCCGTCGGATGATTGTGCGTCTCCACCTTCAGCAGAATCGCAATCTCTTCCGTCGAGTATCCATACTCGCGCGTCTTCGCATCCGGAAAAAATCTTCTACCGACCGCTCCGCGAATCACCGCCGCATTATCGCGATAGGCAGAAAGCACATTCTCGCCGCCGCGCTCATTCGTATTGCGGATCATCTGAAACAGCGACCGCTCTTGCTTCACTCCATCCACAGTCCACGTTGCGTTGAAGATCTTGTGACGGCAATGCTCGCTGTTGGCCTGCGCGAACATGTAAAGCTCCACATCCGTCGGGTTGCGGCCCAGTTTCGTAAACTCGCAGACAAGATATTCAATTTCATCAGCTGCGAGCGACAATCCCAGCGTCCGGTCTGCCTCTGCAATCGCCGCGCCACCGCGCCCCAGCACGTCGATATGCCCCAGCGGTTTCGCCTCATGCGCATCGAAAAGCCTGGATAGCTCCTCTTCATCTTCAAAAAACACGCTTTCCGTCATCCGGTCATGAAGAGCACCAGCCAGCGCTTGGATGTCGCGTGTGCCCCTCACGCGAACTACGCGCGCGCGCTCAATACGCTCAATCGCTTCGAGACCCGTATTGTGCAGAATGTCAGTCGCCTTGCTCGACCACGGCGACTGCGTCCCAACGCGCGGCGCGATCCACACACAATCATTTCCATTCAGCGGTACGCCAGGCCCCAGCAATTTCGCCAGGTGTGCTGCGTCGAAGTCGCCTTCACCCATCTTCAGCACATACATGTACGCCGCTTCAACCGCCGTCACGTAGCGATCGATTTTCTTTAGTCGCGCGCACAGTCTTTCCGCCTCAAACGCCGTCAGCGCCGCCGTGCCGGGCAGCAGGCGCACTGCACCGCCTACGCTAGAGCTGCGCAGTGAGGTTTCGATTAATTTGGCTGGCGACATCTTCAGTTTGTTTAGCCGCGTCGTTGCGTTGTTGTTCCAGCGTGGCAAGGTATTCTTCGCTGACATCACCCGTCACATAGTGACCATCGAAGACCGACGTATCGAAGTGCGTGAGCCCGGGGCAGACCTCGGTAATCGAATCCTTCAGGTCATCCAACTCCTGAAAGATCAGCTTGTCCGCGCCGATATTTTCCGCCAGCTCGTCCACCGTTTTTCCCGTGGCAATCAGCTCGCTGCGCGCCGGCATATCAATGCCGTAAACATTCGGGTAGCGCACCGGTGGCGCCGCCGAAGCCACATAAACTTTCTTCGCGCCCTGCTCGCGCACCATCGCCACAATCTCGCGAATCGTATTGCCGCGCACAATCGAGTCGTCCACCAGCAAAACGTTTTTGCCTTCGATCACATGCGGAATCGGATTCAACTTTCGACGTATCGACTGCTTCCGTATCGCCTGCCCCGGCATAATGAACGTCCTGCCTACATAGCGGTTCCTCACCAGCGCATCGCGGTACGGCAGCCCCAGCCGCGTTGCAATCTCTTGCGCTGACACACGGCTCGTAGAAGGGATCGGCACCACCACATCGATCGGCACGTCCGACCACTCGCGCTTAATTTTGTCTGCCAGCTTCGTCCCCATGTGAATGCGTGCCTGGTACACGCTTGCCCCATCCAGCACTGAATCCGGCCGCGCCAGGTACACAAACTCAAACAGGCACGGCGCCTTCTCGTGCGCCAGCTTGCTCACATGTGTATGTAGCTCGCCTTCCATGTCGATATAAATTACTTCGCCTGGCGCCAGGTCGTGCTCAATCTTGAACCCAGCCATCTGCAGCGCCACGCTCTCGCTCGCCACCATGTATTCGATCTTGCCGCGCACCTCACGTGTTCCAAATACCAGCGGCCGAATTCCGTGCAGGTCTCGGAACGCCACCATCCCCACATTCGCGACCAGCGCAATCACCGCGTAGCCACCCTTGCATCGACGATGTACTTCTTCGACCGCCGCAAAAATGTCGAACTCATTCGGCTTCACCGCTCCGCGCCGCGTCAGCGCGTGCGCAAAAACGTTCAGCATCACCTCGCTGTCGCTGGTCGTGTTCAGATGCCGCATGTCCGTCTCGAACAACCCCTCGACAATGTCGCCCACATTGGTCAGGTTGCCGTTGTGCGCAAACACAATTCCATACGGGGAGTTCACGTAGAACGGCTGCGCTTCGGCCACACTTGCGCACCCGGCCGTGGGGTAGCGTACATGACCCACGCCCATGTCCCCCAGCAGCCGCGCCATGTTCTCTGCGTGGAAGACCTCGGTGATCAGCCCATTGCCTTTTTCGAGATAAAACCGTTCCTGGAAATACGTCGCGATGCCCGCAGCATCCTGTCCCCGGTGCTGCAGCATCGATAGCGACTCATAAATGGTCTGGCTCACCGGACTATGTCCGAAGACGCCGACAATTCCGCACATAGTTCCT
>Ga0206941_10087_pt1 | contig 28167 bp, 22 predicted proteins | sample Alteio_BWOrgHeat_9_FD_153251 | JGI IMG/M metagenome (GOLD analysis project Ga0206941, IMG submission 153251) | Enriched cells from forest soil in Barre Woods Harvard Forest LTER site, Petersham, Massachusetts, United States -... | ecosystem: Environmental > Terrestrial > Soil > Temperate forest >...
GAAAGATTAGTAAATTCAGTAAGATAAGGAAAGACTATTGTGGAGTCAAATTGACCTCCAGGCTTTTGTAAGACCGAAACTTAGAGCAATCGCGAGTGCATCGGAGGCGTCGTAGGGCAGTTTTCCTTTGTCAAAACCCATAAGAGCATGGAGCGCTGCGAGAATTTCTTCTTTTCCTGCGTGTCCGTTGCCAGAGATTATTTTTTTCACAGTGGTGGATGCTATTTCTTCCACGGTGATGTTGGAACGGGAAGCTGCTGAAATAAAAGCACCTCGAACTTGACCCAAGGTGATTGCAGAGTTCACGTTTTTTCCGAAGAAGACATTTTCGAGTATGCAAACTTTAGGCTGAAACTCTGTCATCAGTTCGTGCATGGAATGGTGCATCATGCCTATGCGTTCCCAAGTCGCTAAACTTCTTTGCGTTCGCAAGACTCCCGCTCCGACTATGTGGAAATCACGCGGGTTCATGGGTATGGGTTTACGAGCTTCGAGAACTGCGAAACCCGCTATGAGTGTGCCGGGATCTATGCCCATGATTCGTGTCAAACAAAATCCTTATTAATGTGGCGATGGAGATGCTATTTTATATCAAATTTAGTTTTTTGTCCGATACGCCTGAGGTCGTCATGAATTTTTCTTCGTTCGCAGCTCTTCGATTTCTCCGAACTCATCGTGAGCATAGTTCTCTATCCTGGATTACCTCCCTATCCATTGCTGGAATTGCGATCGGTGTTGCCACCATGATCGTTGTTCTTTCTGTTATCAATGGTTTTGAATCCGAACTCCGAAACCGCTTCCTCGCAGCGAATGCACACGTTCTTATGTACCGATTTCCATCAGGTTTGAAAGATGTGGATCATTGGGAAAAAAATGTGAAAAAGTTTATAGGCTCGGAACTCACAGGCATCTCTCCTTTCATTCATGCTGAAACAATGGGTCGCAAAGAAGGTCTTATACATGCAGTGCTTGTGAAGGGCATTGATCCGGTGAAGCGACAGTCTGTGCAAGATTTGAAAAACATCATACGTCCCGTAACAGCACTCGATCGATTGGAAGACGAAATGCTTCTGGTAGGACAAGGGAAAAGTCTTCCCGAAATACCTTCCATCATATTGGGAATACGTTTGCTCGAAGTGATGAACGCAAAAGTCGGAGACGTTGTAGAACTGATTGCACCACGTTCCGACAACTCCGAAGATCCCTTGGGTGAAGTTCAGAAATTCAAAGTCGTTGGCGTCTATGATTCCGGACTTCAACATTACGATGTTAAACTCGCCATTCTGAGTATTCCTGCGTCTCAACGTCTGTTTGGTATGGGCCAAATTGTTACAGGCATTGAACTAGGCCTCAAAGATCCCAACAAAAGTCAAGAGATCGCAAAAAAACTTGATGAACACTACAATCTCTCTGTTAAAGAATGGCAGTCATACAATCACAATATTTTCGAAGCGATGAAAACAGAACGTATTCTCATTGCCTTTATGGTTGCTTTGATTGCATTCGTAGCAAGTTTTAACATTCTAACAACTCTGTTTGTGTCCGTAACACATAAGCAGAGAGAAATTTCACTACTCAAAGCACTGGGCACTCCGAACAGACATGTCTTGCGAATTTTTCTCAAACAGGGTTCTTTTCTGGGATTATTTGGAGGAATTATAGGCATTTTTCTTGCTTTGATTCTCGGATACATTATTGAAAACTATCGTATTATCGATCTCCCCGACATTTACCTGCTTGCAAAACTGCCTGTACAGTACGACTGGCGCGTTTATGCTGGTGTTGCAGGTGCTGGTGTTCTGATTGCAAGCCTTGCAGGTCTGTATCCAGCGTGGGTTGCGACGAATGTGACACCGACTCAAGGTCTCGTCGACAACGTAACGAAATAATCCCACCGTTTGCTTCAATAAGCTGAATCGCTTAGAATAGTTGTATACATCTATGAAAACAAGAGTCGTATGCCACTACGTAAGCGCTTATACATCCTCTTCGTCTTCCTATTGTGCACGCTTGCAATTTATGTCTATCACCTCCTTCACATAGACCGTCTTTCCGCTGAAGACTGGGAATATTTCAATGGCCTCAGCTATTTTGTAAAATCAAGCATACTCGGTTTTCATACCTTTCCCATACATAATCCATGGTCCTGTGGTGGTTTGGATCTTCTAACAAATCCACAAAATAGAATCTTTTCTCCCTTTCTTTTTGCTGACTTGCTTTTCTATCCTCCCTTTTCCAACCTGATCTCTCTTATCATCCTTAGTTTTATAGGACTGTGGGGAACTTTTTTACTTCTGCAGGAACTTGAACTTTCCATCTCTTTATCCATCATCGGTTCCATTCTTTTTATCAATAGCAGTTGGTTCGGATTGCACTTTATCGAAGGCCATATCACTTTCGCAGAGATGCAAGTTCTTCCTCTTGTCACCTACTTCGCTTTGAAGTTGAAAGACTCTCCTCGCTATTTTTTCTACTTATGTATGACGTTTGCTTTTTTTATTCTGGATGGTGCTATCTACGCTTTGTTTTTTAGCCTCTGCACTATCGCTTCTATCTATGCAACACGATGGGGAGATGCATGGATTATACTAAAACTCTATCTGCGAGAACACAAACGTTACGCCATTTCCGTTGTTGTGATTGCTCTTCTTTTAAGCGTACCTAAAATACTTCCCTTAGTTCTGCATCCTCCTTCCGTGTTCTACTACACCTCTCATGATCATAAAATGACTATGCCGTTCTCCTTTTGGTTCAATGCTTTTTTAAATCCTGATCAAAATATATACACAGATGGAAGAGTGATGTACCCCTTCACCTTCCACGAGTTCGGAACTTATTTTAGTCCCCTTGCTTTGCTTTTTATTTTTTGTACTTTTCTTTTGAAACCAAAATTCTTCCGTAGAAATTGGTCTTATTTACTCATAGGAATCTTCTGGTTCTGGATTGCAACAGGGCTCTTTCCAAATATAAATCCCTGGCAATACACCGTATATTTACCCTTCTTCAACAGATTGCATTTGCAGTCACGAACGGTCATCATCTGCTTTCTCTTCTTCGTTATTCTTCTTATGAAAGGTTTGGCCGCTCTTAAAAAGAAGTTTCCTATTCCTGTCTATATATTTGCATCTCTTCTTCTGCTGGAATCTTTTTATGTACGCATTCATTCGAATTTAAATCCACGTGCACGTATTGTAAACTTTGACCATCTCATTCAAAGTACAAATGTAGATTTTACCACGAAATACAGCAGAACTCCGGAGCACTATCTTGCTTTCAACACAGGAAGCGCACGTTGCTATGAACCTTCTTTTTTCCCACGCTACATTTTCTATTCAGGACAGATTGCCTACAAAGGGGAAGTTTACAGCATTCCCGCAAACACCTGGCTAGCTTCTTTGAAGTCGTACACACCGAAAGGTCTAGAAATCAATTTTGAGAAAAAAGCGAACGATGGATTTCTCCGACTCAATACAAATGCACTCTACGGATGGAAAGTTCTTTCCGGGAATGCAGATGTTTATGGAAGTGAGAGACAAAATTTAGATATTCACCCTCATCAGGACTCAGGAACTATTATGCTTAAATATGAACCTTGGTATCTCGATTGGTGTTTAGCTTCTTTTGGAACAGGTTTTTTTCTTCTTTTTGGTTTTGTGTTTTTTAGACGCAAAAACTTCCTCAAAGATAAAGAAAGTTCGGGATTCAACTACTCGGCCTTCCCTGCGGGATACTACCACGATGTGATCCGAGAGGGGCATCCTGTAAGGCGTGCTTGGCACCGTCAGAAATTCAAAAAGGTTATAGGTATATTGCCTAAGGGTGAGGGCATGTCCATTCTGGATATTGGATGTTTTGCGGGAACTTTTCTTTCTTTTCTAGATAGGCGTCAGTTTTCAAGACAGGTGGGAGTGGATATTTTGCGCAAACAAATCGATTATGCGCAGGTGAATGTTGCGAATGAGTTTCGAGAATTTATTTATATTAAAAGTCTTGCAGATCTTGACTTCAAAGGGGAGAAATTCGACTGCATTACGCTTATTGAAGTGATTGAACATTTGGAGACGGATGAAGTTCACGAAGTGCTAAACAAAGCTACAGATCTTCTCAAACCCGGAGGTAAAATCATAATCACAACTCCGAACTATTTCAGTTTTTGGCCTTTGATTGAAATTGCGATCAATTCCTTTTCGGAAGTGAGTTACGAAGAGCAGCATATTACGAAATTTAGCTTCTTCAATTTTCTCAGTAAAATTAGAAAAATTGTTCCGAGTTTTGATCAGAAATTTCTAGTCGAAAGCAGAATTACAGGTTTATTTATAACTCCGTTTCTAGCTTATCTTTCTCCAAAACTTTCGGAAATGGCATTCGAACGCTTTGGAAATTGGGGAAAACACTTCCCCTTCGGAAATCTACTGTTCTTTTCCTTCAAACGCACTCAGGTTCCTTAAAAACTCTGAAAACTTGTGCGTTCTCCATCTTTTTTCACAACGATAGCGTAACCTTCCTCAAGATCCATCTCGTCTTTGAAAAGATTAAGAAGCGCTTTGGTGCCGCTTTCTACACCCGCTCCAAATCGTGCTTCTTCTGTTGCAATCAGTTCGATTTCTTCACCTTCTGGGCCTCGAATTAAAATCTGATACATCTCTGAATCTCCTATCTACGTCTTGATTTAAAAAATCCTTTTCGGGGAGCAGGCTGATAAGAACGAGCTGCTCCGGGCTGTGGACTTGCATTGTTTGTTTTTGTTTTAAAGAAAGAACGTTTTGTCTCCGTCGCTTGCGGAACTGCTGAAGGTGCTGGATTAGCACCTCGGTTCGCATATTTCTGTTGGTAACTTCGTACAGCACCTTCTTTAGTGTCTCCGACACCACCGAAACCTCGTACATTCGTCTGCCCTGCTTGCATAGGAGGAGGTGTGTAATATTGAGGCTTGTTAAACGCGCGGCTCAGCATATTACCCGCTACCGCACCTGCAACCCCTCCCGCAAGTCCTGTGAGAAAAGGAGACCAAGATCCCGTGTGTTCTCTCCTCACTCCATTTTCCGTAACGGTTTGAACCATAGTAATTTGGAAATCCTCCACCATATGCAGTGTCGAAGCCTGATCCCCTCCATAAGTTAAGCGAACCTTCGCTCCTCCTTCACTTTCAAAACGAGCCAATTGAACATTGCTCAACTTCAAAGGTTGCTGAAAACAAGCGGGAGCATTCAGAACCATAAGTTCATAGTGACCTTGATCCGCTTTGTATACAGCAGATTGAACATCATATTCACCGGGTGTGAGTTGACATGCTGTGGATTCACTCGTCTGCGCATTGGGTTTGCACGCAGTCTGTGAGGCTAGGATTAGAAACAAGAAAAAACAAAATTTCATAAGACCCCCTGTCAATGAGACAGAGAGTATTTTAGCAAAACTGACTTGGGAAGGAAGAGTTTTCGAGAAAAACTGTTACGGCATCAAGACAACCATTTTCAAAGCACCTGTCAAACCCACATTCTTTGCGCGTGTATAAGGCGAAGCTTTGAGAACAGTACCGAAGTTATATGTGTTGTCGCTGAAATCCAACCCATCGTAATAGAGTGACGTCGTATCTCCACTCGCATTAAGATGGTAGGTTTCGAAGTTATCCACCATAGTCGTGGCCTGCGTTCCATCCCACAGACGAAGTAGGTAGTGACCTGATGTTGAATTAAACGAAGAATAATAAACAACATCATTTATAATCCATAAATTAATGGCCTGCTCATCCGTTCCAGAAAGAAGGGAAAGTGTCTGTGTGGTAGAATTCACTTTTCCCAATCCCTGATATTCCGAAGTCCACTGGTCACCATTGCTTGTAGAAGTCGGTGGAGTACAGTTCATATTATTTTCACGGAACTGCATGGTGTTTGCATTGGCACTCGTTGCATTTTGGAAAGACTTGGTATTGTCCGAACTCCACCAATTCTTCTGCGTAATCGCTCCTGCTGCTGTGCAAATGTCTGCACTGGTATTGTATGCAACTCCGTTTCGACTCCATGTTCCGGTTGCGGTAAAACAACCAGCTGAAGTCAGAGGTGTGGTGCTTCCCGTGAAGCTCTGGCAAACACCATCATCCACCCATGTTCCTCCTGCTGTTGTGCAAGCAGTTGACGTTGTAATGCTAATGTCAGGATCACCATCCGAATCTTTACAGTGAGGGCCTCGAATTTCCACACCGCAACTCACTGTTCCTGCGTTTTTCTTACGAACATTTCCAATCACATAAACCTGACCTGTGGAATCCTGAGCAATTGCTGAAATCTGACTGCCCCCTCCTGCGAAAATTTGACCGGAACTTGTACACCTCTTCGAAAATTCTGTTTTATACGCATCCGTTGCATCCCCACCATTTTGAAAACCACTTCCATAAGTGTCCGTATCCTGTTTGCGTGTCATCTGAATCCAATCCCAAATATTAGCTCCACATGTGATAACGGAACTTGTTCTTGCTGCTGTTGTGCTTCCTCCTGCTGGATCGAATTTGAACAAACATGCTGAATTCAAAGAAGCCGTAGAAGACGTCGTAGGATCAGGACCGAAGAAAATAGACTGATCTCCTGTTGCAGTAGTACTTGCTTCATAAATAAAGTTGAACCAGTTTCTCGCAATTTCAATAAGTCCCGAACTGGATACATATCGGAAAAATCCACCTGCACCCGGAGCACCACCATTGCATGAATCCGTTCCTGTGTAGAACATTCCACCGGATTTTGTGACGAGGAAGTCTTGCACACAAATATTCGAGTTAATCATTTCCGTAAGAGCACCCGATGATCTGTCCCATTTGTACACAACAACTTTGGATGAACTCGGAATGCCACCCGGATAATAAACGTTACCGCTCGAATCAAATTGGAAAACACTGAGTCTCGTAGCATTCCAATTGTCTATAAAGTGATTGAAATCTAAGCATTCGAGGTTGTCTGTCGTAGGTGCCGTTGTTTTTAAAGTATTGAGATCTCCACCTTTGACTCGGAAAAGCTGGCAGTAGGTTCCGTCCAAACGTTGATCCCCTTGAGTTGCTACAGCACCTGCAGCAGGTTCCTTGAAACGGAATCCACTTTCAAAATGCACAAAAATCTCATTGTAAGGAGCAGGAGACACTGCAAGGGTTAGAATTTTAGGAAGCTGAGGAGGAGGTCCTTGTGTGACATTGGACGTTGTAGTCAGAGCATTTGTTATGTTTCCATTGGAATCGGATTTTTGCAAACTGTTGGTACCATCATCTGTTGAGGTGGAAGTGCTATCTGCCAAATCCATCTCTCTTGCAATTTCCAAATCGTAGAAATCGAGATTGAAGTCATCCAATTTAAGCTGAGGAGCTCCTATTTTCTTAGCAACGGTATTGTGTTGTTCAATAAGGGAAGCTCCATTTTTTTGACTGGGGTCTACGACAAAAAGACTTGCTGCACCTTTAAGGTTAGCAGTGGGTTTGAGAATTCCACCATTGTTGCCATTGCTTGGATTAGTGTTGCCATTATTTCCACCATTGTTGTTTTTACCGCATGAACCTGCAAATATCCATGCCAGTGCTAAAATAAAAATCCCTGTGAATCGCATAAAGAAACCCTTCCTCTGTTTTATAGGTGTGAAATCACGAATCTGCTTGCACCAATGTAGTCTTCAGAGAAAGATATCGGATGCTATTCGCTTATCTTAATTTGTTTTTTTTACAAAAAGGACCAAAACCATGAGACTGTTCCCCGTGTTGCTTCTCTTTTTTTCGCTCCTTAGTTGTACTGCACCAGGTCCTCTTTCTAATTCTTCAACACAATTATTAGAAAGCTCTCACAAATCCACGGAAAGTTCTCGTGGTGTCGTTGCATCTGCACACCCTCTAGCAAGCGCAGCAGGTCTGCAAATTCTACAAGAGGGTGGAAACGCAATAGATGCTGCAGTTGCGACTTCCTTTGCAATTTCTGTTTTACGTCCGCAATCTACAGGTATTGGTGGAGGTGGATTCGCTCTTCTTTATAAAAAGATGGAAGGCAAAGTTCACGCACTTGATTTCCGTGAACGTGCACCACTCAAGGCAAGTGAAAACATGTACGTCAACAAAGACGGTAGCATTAAAAATTTCTCTTATAAAAAACAAGTCGTAGGACCTGCACCTAATGATGGACATCTTGCAGTAGGAGTACCAGGTCTTGTTGCCGGACTCGTTCACATGCATAAGAACCACGGAAGTTTAGCTCTCTCAAAAGTTATGGAACCTGCCATTGCATTAGCGGAAAATGGTTTCGAAGTGTACCCCTCTTTATCCAAAAGCATTCAAGAGAAAGAAAACTTACTCCGCAATTTTGCACAGAGTCGTAAAATCTTTTTACCCCACGATAAAGTTCCTCTTCCTGGGCAAATTCTTGTGCAAAGCGAACTCGCACATACTTTGCGCTTAATAGCATCACAGGGTCAGGATATTTTCTATCGTGGTGCTATCGCAGATTCGCTTGTTCAAGAGATGAAAAAAGGTGGTGGATTGATCAGCTACAAAGATCTCAGTTCTTATAAAGTGATCGAACACGAACCCATCGAAGGAACTTACCGTTCTTACAAACTCGTGGGAATGCCTCCTCCCTCTTCCGGTGGAACGCTCATCTTTGAAATTCTGAACATGCTTTCCAGTGACGATATGGGAACTTTGAAACACAATTCCGTTTCTTATGTGCATCTTCTTTCGGAAGCTATGAGACGAGCGTTTGCAGACCGCACACTGCTCGGTGATCCTAAGTTTGTTAAAGTTCCGACCAAAGGGCTTCTCTCCAAAGATTACGCTTTGCAACTGCGTCACGGTATTGATCTTCAGAAAGCAAGTCCTTCTTCGACAATTTCTGCTGGTAAAGCTTTTGCCTATGAATCTCCTTCTACAACGCATCTGTCTGTTGTCGATCAGTGGGGCAATGCCGTGAGCACAACTCAAACCATCAATGATACTTTTGGTTCGGGTGTGACCGTAGCAGGAATGGTTTTGAATAACGAGATGGATGATTTTTCTTCGAAACCAGGAGTGCCAAATGTGTATGGTTTAGTAGGAACTTTTGCAAATGCGATCGCTCCGGGAAAAACGATGCTCTCTTCGATGTCACCCACTTTGATTTTCAATTCGGATAACGAACTTCAATATGTATTGGGTTCACCCGGTGGCCCTCGTATTATCACTGCAACTTTGCAAACGATTTTAAATCTGATCGACTTCAAATTTCCTCTCGATGAAGCTGTGCAAAGTTATCGCATACACCACCAATGGTTACCGGATCAGATCAGTATGGAAGCAAACGCTCTTCCCGAAGATGTCATCAAAGAGTTGGAAAAGATGGGGCACACGGTGAAAGTTCCCTCCTGGTATTTCGGAGATGTGCAAGCAATTGGACGTTTGCAGAATGGAAATTGGATCGGTGTTTCTGACAGACGCTCCGACGGACAAGCGAAGGCTTGGTAAAAAGATTTGACCACCTCGAAGTTCTCGGCTTTATTGGGATCGTCAAACGAAGCCAAAAAGTCATGCAAGGGGCAAATCTAGAATGGAAAAGGGAAGCTACGATTTCAAATCAATAGAAGAGAAGTGGCAAAGTTACTGGGCAAATCACAAGAGCTTCCGAGCGGAAGATAAATCAACAAAATCAAAGTATTACGTCCTAGATATGTTTCCCTACCCTTCTGGTGATGGCCTGCATGTTGGACACATCGAAGGTTACACCGCCAGTGACGTGATGGCTCGTTTTAAGCGCCTCCAGGGTTTCAACGTTCTGCATCCGATGGGTTGGGACGCCTTCGGTCTTCCTGCCGAGCAATATGCTATTAAAACAAACACACACCCGCGGGTGACGACGGAACGCAACGTCAACGTCTTCCGTCAGCAGATCAAGAGCATGGGTTTCTCCATAGATTGGGATCGAGAGATCAACACCACGGATCCGAATTATTACAAATGGACGCAGTGGATTTTCCTCAAACTTTATAACAAAGGTCTCGCTTATATTTCTGACTCTGCAGTGAATTGGTGTCCGCAACTCGGAACCGTACTTGCAGATGAGGAAGTTACCAATGGACTTTCCGAAGTTGGTGGTTTTCCTGTTGAGAAACGCAAAATCAAGCAATGGGTTTTAAAAATTACCGAATATGCAGACCGTCTTCTTGACGATCTCGAAGGTCTTGACTGGCCTGAGTCTACAAAAGAAATGCAACGCAACTGGATTGGCAAAAGTGTTGGTTGCTATATCGATTTTGCAATCGAAGGTTTTCCTAAGAAACATCTTCAGGTGTTTACAACACGTCATGATACTTTGTTCGGTGTTACATTCTGCGTAATAGCACCGGAACATCCGCTCACATCTTTGATCACTACAAAAGAATACCAATCCAAAGTCGATGACTACGTTCAGAAAACTCTACAGAAAAGTGATCTTGAACGCACAGGTCTTGCGCTTCAGAAAACAGGACAGTTCACAGGAGCCCATGCAATCAATCCTGCGAATGGAAAGAAAGTTCCTATCTTCGTTGCAGACTACGTTCTTGCAGGATATGGAACTGGTGCTGTGATGGGAGTTCCCGGTCATGACGAAAGAGATCACGAATTCGCATTGAATTACAAATTAGACATACTCCGAGTTGTGTCCAGTGGTTCTAACGACGAGGACATTCACAAAGCTGCTTATTCGAATAACAAACAGGGACACATTGTTAATTCTGATTTCCTAAATGGTCTCTCCCATAAAGAAGCCTGTGAACGCATTGGACAATGGCTTGAAGAAAAAGGTGTAGGAAAAACAGGAATCACCTATCGTCTTCGAGACTGGATTTTTTCTCGTCAGCGTTACTGGGGTGAACCCTTCCCTCTTGCACACGACAAAGATGGAAACGTTGTTCCCATGACGGATGCGGATTTACCTGTGTTTCTTCCTGAGATGGAGGATTTCAAACCTACGGGAACTTTGGAAACTCCGTTGGCTAAAATTTCCGCTTGGAAAAATATCGAATACAAAGGGCAGAAGCTTCAACGCGAAACGAATATTATGCCTCAGTGGGCTGGTTCCTGCTGGTATTATCTTCGCTACATAGATCCTAAAAACGATCATGAAGCATGGGCAAAAGACAAAGAGAATTACTGGATGCCAGTAGATCTTTATATTGGTGGAGTGGAACATGCGAACCTTCACCTTCTCTACGCTCGATTCTGGCATAAGGTTTTGTTTGATTGCGGTTTGGTTTCTCATAAGGAACCTTTTAAAAAACTCGTGCATCAGGGAATTATTCTCGGTGAAAACAACGAAAAGATGTCGAAGAGTCGAGGCAACGTAGTCAGTCCTACTACTGTTATTAAAGAGTGGGGTGCTGATTCTTTACGTCTTTACGAAATGTTTATGGGTCCTTTGGAAGCTGTAAAACCTTGGCAAACACAGGGTATAGCGGGTGTAAACCGATTTCTAAAACGTGTGTGGCGTTTGATTGTAGATGAGAATGGTAATCTTGCAAGCACTGCAAATCTTAAAAAGAGCTCTTCTTTAGTGGAAACAGCTCTTGCAAAGACTATTAAGAAAGTGGGTGAGGATACGGAAGCGTTTCGTTTCAACACTGCAATTTCTGCAATGATGGAATTCACCAATACGGTTTACAAAGAAGAAGGTCTTACACGCAAACAGGCAGAAGATTTTATTTTGCTTCTTGCTCCTTACGCTCCTCATACGTGTGAAGAGATTTGGGAAAAATTAGGAAACACACAGTCTCTTAGTGTGGCTTTGTGGCCTAAGTTTGATGCTAAATTGGTTGTAGACGACATGTGTACTCTTTCTGTGATGGTGAATGGCAAGTTAAGAGGAACCATTACAGTTGCTAAGAATGCAGATAACGTTTCTGTACTTGCAGAAGCGAAAGCTCAAGAAGGTGTGCAACGTCATCTTGAAGCTAAGGTTATAAAGAAAGAAATCGTAGTACCTGGTCGTGTTGTTAATTTTGTTGTTGAGGATTAGTATGAATTTGTATCTGACGTTTAAAACTTTACACATTGTTGCGATTATCAGTTGGCTTGCCGGTGTGCTTTATCTGTATAGGTTGTTTATTTACCATGCAGAATGGGGAACAAAGAGCAATGACAATCATAATATGTTGGTCGTGATGGAACGCAGGCTTATGTTTAACATCACACATCCTGCAATGGCTGTAGCATGGTTTGCGGGTTTGGGAATGATTGCACTGAACCCTTCGCTTATGAAACAGGGTTGGCTTCATACTAAACTTTTGTTTGTGGTTCTTCTGACTATCGTTACGATTTTAGCCGTAAGATTGCATAAGAAGTTAAAAAATAAGGAAGCACTGAAACTTTCCGGCAAACAGCTTCGTTTCCTCAATGAAGTTCCTACTATTTTGATGATAGTTATTGTGGGTTTGGTTGTTTTCCGACCTTTCTAATTTTCATTTTTATCCCTTTTCAAAAATAATTCTCCCTGCCGATTTGCCGGAATTTACTTAATTAAAGAATTAAATTAAAAAAATTTAAGATTCACTTCTTAAATATTGGAGCCAATTATGAAAAGAGGAATAGGTTTTCTCGTCGCTATGAACCTAGTTGTCTTTATGTGTCCATCAAGTTACGCATCGGATGACATGGGTGGTTCTAGTGCACCTTCTCCATCTGTAGATGTATCTCCCTCTCCGTCTGTAGATGTATGTCCTCCCTCTCATCACGATATGGGTCATTCTCACTCGGGTACTTCGCATGATACGGGTTCTAGCCATTCCTATGACACGGGTGGATCTCATTCAGGAACTTCGCATCATGGAGGACATCATGACGGTGCTTCCACGAGTGGACATCACGATAGTTCGAGTTCCTCAAACACAGGACATCATGATGACAGACACCATCATGGCAGGCACGATCATCACCATCACGGAAGCGTTTCGACTAACCACGGATCGCATCACGGATGGCACGGACCTCATGCTTACAATTGGGGAATCAACTACGACTTAGGTGGGTATTGGGGTCGTTCCTGGTATGACAGCTGCTATAGCAACTACTACACTGCAGCAAATTACGCAAAGCAGCTGTATTCTTCGGCATATTCTTTAGCAAACAAAAATAGGACACCAAACAATCTCAAATTTTTTGCAAGAAATCTAGCAATGTCCTCTAAAGCTCTTTTCGATCTTCTTGCTTCCTGCGTGAGAAATCAGGTGGACTACGCAAGTGTACTTATCGCATTCGATAAAGTTGCAGCGGACTATGATGCTTTGATGCGTGCGTCAGGGAATGCATCGTCTAGAGAACTTTCAGAGATTTACACAGTTTTCAACAAACTTGCAGATACTCTTAAATAGCATTCCTCTGTTATTTTCTTCTTCATAACGAGGGAGATGCGAGATTTCTTTCGTTAACAAATATCTTCATTCTAAAAAGAGCTAAAAATCTTGGTTAACGCATTTTTTTTGAGTAGAATAAATCAACTCACTTCTAAGATTATAACCTTTTCAAAATTTGCAATAACGAGGATTTATGTTCAAAAAAGCAATAATCTCACTTTTATTTGTACATGTGTCTCTGTTTGCTCAGGAGCAACCTGAAAGAAAACACCTGTGTAAAGCAGCTAAGATGGCAATACAACGATTTGAATTCCTATACATTGCATCCGATCGAGATTCTTGTCTCACAGATCACGATTGCACCTTTCTGATAACTGTTCCTTGGAAACTTGCAGAAATTTGGAACAAAACAACTCTTGCAGGGTATAACCTCATGCTCAAAGACAACAGTTACAAGGACCTTATTCAATCCATGAGATTGAATTGTTCCGAAAGGCATCCCGATATCATTGTTCCTCAACCTGAAACGGTTCATTGTATTTCTAAGATCTGCACACCGATTTTCGCATCAACACGGTAAGTTTTTTCAGAGAAAAACTTACTTGGGTGGAATCGGAACCAAAGCGCTGGATTTAGGCTCACAAGCACCCGCATGCCATGTACAATTCAATTGGCTGCAAGAATGGCTTTCGTTTGCCCAGGAACACCAAGAAATAGTCTTACTTAAACAGTAGGAACTTTTGCTATCCCACACACAGGAATTGTGCGCATTGCATCGTTCGCTTGTTGTGCTCGAAGCACATCGTTCCAAATAACTCAAACAGTTCTGACTTGCGTCATCCCATGTGCAGCTCAATCCCATCTTCTTGCAAACATTATCGCTTGTTGCTTTTTCGCAATGGGAAGTCCAAGAGCTTATACATTTATTCGTATGATCCCAAACACAACCCAAAACTTCTCCACATGCGGACTCTCCCTTCACATCTTTGCAACGGGTATTTCTTTGGCTAATGCATGAATTTGCAGTCGCATCCCATGAGCAATTGCGTATAGCCTGACAGGTGTTGGAATCTGTTGCGCTCACACATCGTGAAAACAGAGGGTCTATGCAACGATTTTTACCCTGGTCCCATGTGCACCCATAGAGAGAACCACATGTATCTTCCATTTTTGCACTCTTACAAAGTGATGTGGTTGGACTGAGACACGAATTCGCACTTGAGTCCCAAACACATCCGCTAAGAGCTTGGCACGTATTGCTCTTTCTAGCATTCTGACAACGCGATGCATTTTTACTTAAACAACTGCGTGCATTCTCATCCCACAGGCATCCTGAAAGTTGAGAGCAGGTCATCAGTTTTTTTGCTTCGCTGCAGCGGGATGTATAGGTGCTTAGACAGCTGCTGGTATTTTCCTCCCACAAGCATCCATTCATTTTTTTACATACTTCGGAACTTCCCGAACTGCCGCAAGCTGAGAAACTCTTATCGAGACACCAACCGGAATCGTCTTCCCAAACACAGTATTTGGAATCTGCATTGCAACTTGCTTTATCACTGTGTCGAATTTGACAGAGAGGAGTGTGGCTTCTGAAAAATTCAGCCCAAGTTTGCTCCGTAGCTTTGGCACCCTCTTTGGGACCCCCGTGCGTTTGTATCAATGCTGCTGGTTTCGCCAATAGTTCTACACAGGCATTAAAATTAATGAGAGCCTCATGGCATCTGCTTTTATCTTGGGGAGCACATTTGTCCGGGTGAATTTTGACAAGATTTGCATTGCGAAATTTCTTAAGCAAAGCGGGGTCCGCAAATGTCTTTTGCAAATGCTCTGAACTTTCTCCCGAAATAGAATGCAAAAGCTCAACGCAACTCTCCCTACTGTTCACGTCCGTCGCTGCTATTGCCAAATGGGATAGAGAAAAAAGAAAAATTACGAATAAACTGTTCTGTGCAATTCTCATAGAAAGGGCCCTCTCTCAGTTCTTCCGACCTTTCGTCGTATCGGAAGGGAGAGAAAAACCTTTAGGAGAAAAACTGCTCAAAAACCTTAATAGTTGGTGCTATATCCTTCGCCCCCACTGTTTCTGCGGCAGAATGCATAGCCCACATTGCTATGCCTACATCTACGGTTTCGCACCCGAGTTTTGCGCTGATCATAGGCCCAATGGTAGACCCGCAACCCAAGTCTCCTCGTGCACAAAATTCCTGTACCGGGGAACCTGCAGAAGCACACAAAGCACGGAACATTGCACTTCCATAACCACTTGTTGCGTACCTATCGTTGGAATTGCTTTTAAGAACGATTCCTTTGTTCAAAAGAGGTCTGTGGGCGATATCATTTTTTTCCGGATAAGAAGGGTGTGCAGCATGAGCCACATCTGCGGAAATAACAAAACTTTTTGCGAAACTACGGCCTACACATTCATCCTTGCCTTTCATAGGATGCGCATGGTGAATACGTGTTAGCACATCTTGTATAAAAAAAGATGCTGCGCCACCGGATGTTTGAGAACCTGTTTCTTCCGAATCAAAAAATGCTGCAACGCTTGTTCGTGCTCCCCCATCTTTTTTCGCTGCTGCTTCCATCGCACACTGTGCCGTATAAACCATAACGAGATCATCATGACGGGGCCCCGTGATAAATTCCTGATGGGCACCCACAAGTACATGAGGATAATAAGGCGCAAAACAAAGGTCGAAGCCATCGAATTCACCACAATTCAACAGATTTTCCATAGTATTGCGTGCGTTTTTTCCGTCTTCGCATCCAGTAATGGCGTACATCATGGTTTCAGGATTGATACGTCCGAATTCGTTCTTCTCACGATCCAAATGAATAGCAAGATCAGGAATCACTGCTAGAGGATGTTCTGTGTTAACAAGTTGCGATTCAACAAAAGGAAGACCGTTGTCGGAAAAAACAGGCTTGTTATTTTTATCACGTTTGTATTTGTAAACAGTTCCTGCAAGAAGAAGAGGCCTATCGAGCCAAGAACGTAGTATCAGCGAACCATGGCATTCATTAAAAAGAACATGGTAACCTTGCAAATGCCCCCACGGTTTGAGTTTGAGACGCAATACGGGGCTATCCGTATGAGCGCCGATCATTGCAAAACCTGCTTCGCTTGTATGTTTGTTTCCTATACGAAAAGAGACAATACTTTTTCCAGAACCATGAACAACGAAGTAAGTGTGAGAAAGTTTTAATTTCCACGCTTCGGTTAAATTCAGTTCTTTAAAACCTTGTTTCACTAATCTTTGCTTAAGAGCTGCAACAGTGTGGAATGGGCTCAAACACTGTTTTTGAAAATCAATGTAATCGTCAACATTATTTCTCATGTCAAATTCCTATCTGTATTCCAAAAAGAATAGAATTCGAAATCAAATCCTCTTCTTTTCCTTCTATATTTTCCGCATTTTGCCACGACTGCGAGAGTTCCAACTGAAGATGAATCAACGGAATGAGTTTGTAATTCACACCAAGTCCCAACCCGTATCCACGAAGTCTCGTATCTATATCCCTTTTGCTATCGTCAAAACTAACGATGAGATTGGAATAAGCGATATAATGCGCACGTAGATACGGCGTGACAAAAGGAACCATGGTTAACCAAGTTTTTAGATTCAAACTTAATTCGCGTATACGTGCTTCTGCGGGAGAACCCAGTGTAGGTTTATCTAAATCAATAAGCGAATATGACGCTCCAAAAGATAGGGGAGCAAGCGGCACAGGATCAAAGTTCAGACCTATAGAAGCTTCGGAACCCTGACCTATCAGCTTTTTATACCAACGCCTTCCATAAAAGGCTTCCAAGTCAAAAAAACCAAACGCAGAACCGCTCAGGGAAAATAAACACGCTGTCAAAATCCACTTTTTTAACATGCAAAGCTCCCGCGAAAAGGGCATGTGTCTCTTTTTGCATACTATGTGAAATTACGTTTTGTCTGAAGGTAAAAATGGGTTTTTCATGGTGCTCGATGGGTTCTTGGATTTTAAACCCGAAGCATAGTGCATAGCATCCCACAAAGATGCGGCTTTTTTTCGCAGAAGCTCTTCTCGTTCTTTTGCTTTATCTTCTTTCTTCTGCTTGCGTTCTTGAACGGTGATCTCTTTCTTCTTCTCTTTCATGGCTAAATAGATTTTACGACGGTATTCCTTCTGCTTCTCTTTTAAATCTTCTAATTCTTCTTCGAAATCGTCCATAATTTATTTCCTTTTTTCAAGTTCAGACCATCTTACAAAAAGTCTATCGATTTCGTCTTGTGTTTCTTTAAGGTGCTTGCAAACTTTTTGTAAACGTTGGGCGTCGGAAATGACAGCAGGGTCCAAAGTCTCTTCCTGATAGGCAGTGAGCTTCGTTTCTAATACGCCAATTTTAGCTTCCATCTGTTCGAGTTCGATCTGCTCTTTGTAAGTCAACTTCTTCAAAACAGGTGCTTCTTGTTTAAGCTCTTGTTTAGTGAGTTTTGTATCTTTAGCAGCTGCTTTCTCTCGCGAAGCTTTACCCTTTTGAGCATCCTGCCACTGAGCATAATCGGCAAAAAACTCCACCGAACCTTTACCATCGAGAGCAAGAAGTATATTGCTTACCCTATCCAACATAAAACGATCGTGTGTAACAAGCACAATGGCACCCACAAATTCATTCAAACTTTCTTCGAGAACTTCCAAAGTCGGAATATCCAGATCATTCGTAGGTTCGTCCAGAAGCAATACATCAGCGGGTTGCAACATAAGTTTCGCAATGAGTACGCGGGCCTGTTCTCCACCGGAAAGTTTGCCCACGGGAGTATCCAATTGCTCAGGTCTAAAGAGAAATTTCTTTGCCCAACTTACAACATGCACAGTCTTGTCGTTCACCACAACGCTATCACTGTCGGGAGCAAGTGTTTTCTTCAGTGTAAGCTCAGGATTCAGTGAATCTCTGTTCTGTTCGAAATACACAACGCGAAGTTTATCCGCACGCTCAACCTGACCCGAATCCACAGACATTTCATTTGCAAGAATTTTCAACAGCGTACTTTTTCCACTGGCATTAGGACCAAGCAGACCGAGTTTGCTACCTTGGGAAAGAGTCAGATCCAGTTTGTTGAGAATAGAACGCTCTCCTAGAGTTTTTGAAACTTTAATAAGGTTGATAAGCTTCTTCGTCTTTCTCTGACTAGCATTGAATTCGATTTCAACCTGACCCTTGCTCAAGCGAGCATTCAACTCTGCTAGCTGCACTTGTAACTGTTCCGCAGACTGTATACGAGCCTGCTGCTTAGTGGTTCTCGCTTTGGCGCCTTGACGAAGCCACTCCACTTCACGTCGTACTTTATTTGCGAGATTGGATTGCTGCTGCTGCTGTCCACTTAGAAAGTCTGCTTTCAAAGTTAAAAACTGTGAATAGGCACCGTCCGCAGCAAACAGACCTCCGGGGTAAACTTTATTCAGTTCTATAGTTCGGTTTGTAACATTCTCTAGAAAATAACGGTCGTGACTTATGACAACCAAACTAAACGGAGCGGAACGGAGCATACCTTCAAGCCAGAGTATGCCTTCGAGGTCTAGGTGGTTGGTTGGCTCGTCGAGGAGAAGAAGTTCCGGCTCTTGAACAAGCGCGCACGCAATACTCAAACGCTTGCGCCATCCACCGGAAAGACTTCCTGCCTTTTGCTGAGGGTCAGTGAAGCCCACTTTCCAAAAAACTTTGTCAATCTGCATCTGATGTTCGTCCGGATTCATCCCTATCTCACGAACAGCGTTTTGCAAGACCTCTTCCACGCTTGATTCGGAATCAAACATAGACTGCTGTGCAACGCTTATAACCCGTGTGCCTTTTTTTACAGAAATGGTGCCTTCGTCGGGAAGAACCTCTCCAGCAAGGAGTTTGAGCAATGTGGACTTCCCAGAACCGTTGGGGCCTATGATTCCTATTCTCTGCCGCTCACCGATTCCAAGCGAAATACCAGAAAAAAGCGGGCTGTGACCATAGGATTTAGTAAGATTATGACAACTGATGAGATTTGACATAAGAATTCTCGAATAAAAGAACAGACCAATAAAGCCCTGATATTAGCACGACGGGCGGAGATAAGGGAGAGCAATTAATGGCTGAAGTGAAGTCCTTTTTCGATAAGGATACATCGACCTTAACCCACATCGTCTACGACCCCACAACACGCGACGCTGTGGTTATAGACCCCGTCATGGATTTTAATCTGCAAACCTTTAAGTGGGCACAGCACTCAGTCGAGCAAATTGTTCACTTTTGTCAGGATCTTAAACTGCATATTCACTCTATTTTGGAAACACATGCGCATGCAGATCATCTTTCGGGAAGTCAGCTGCTTAAAGATTTCTATCCCAAAGCCAAAATCTGCATAGGTAAGGAAATCACGAGTGTTCAAAAACATTTTTCTGAATTTTTTGAATTGGAAAATTTCCCCTGCGATGGTTCTCAATTTGATCTGTTATTCGAGAATGCAAAACAACTCAATGCAGGAAGTCTGTCTATAAAAACATGGCATACGCCCGGACACACACCCGCATGTTACACCTTGCAAATTGAAGATAAACTTTTTACGGGTGATGCTCTGTTTGCACCGGACATAGGAACCGGACGTTGTGATTTTCCAGGAGGAAGTGCGAAGGATCTTTTTAACTCTATTAAAAATACTATTTATAAACAGAACGATCATAGCGAAGTTTATTTCGGTCACGACTATCCCGACGGTAAACGAGAAGTGATGGAACACGTCAGTTTAGCTAGCGAAAAAAAAACAAATGCGCGTTTGAAAGTGAGTACGAAAGAAGAAGACTTTGTAAAAGCGAGAACACATCGCGATGAAGAACTTGCTCCTCCGAAGCTGTTCTTGCCAAGTCTCTTGGTAAATATTGCAGGAGGTCGACTTCCACCAAAAAGAAAAAGCGGAAAAGTATTTTTTTCTTTTCCGCTTAATTCATTATAAAAAAAATTCGTACTAAGAAATAGCGACGAAATACAAAATAGTTTGGGGATGAAAAAAGGTGGTAGGGGCACACGGACTCGAACCGTGGACTTCTGCCTTGTAAGGGCAGCGCTCTAGCCAACTGAGCTATGCCCCTATTCCGTAATAGGGACCCTACATATCTCGTTTTAAGGATTTTTAGTCAAGAAAATTGTTAAGATCTTCCACCGCCGTACGCTTGCAATTTCCAGTTTCTTTCTTTTTTAGCAACTACGTTGATTTTTTGCCGAATGGGGATGTGTTCTTCCAGTTGGTCGAGCCAGTTTTCTGCTTCGTTTGCGGAAAGTTTGGGGTTTAGCAAAATATTACGATCGCCCAAAGCAGGCATTTGCAAGGATCGTGAAAAGCGATGCACCAGTTCGAGCAGACCTTGGTTTTTTTCAGAAGGATGCCAGATCTGAGTTTGTATCACTTTGTAAATTGCGAAGAGGCGAAGCGGCTCCGATTTTGAACTCGTGAAATATACGAAGTCATTGTCTTGAATGCCCTTAGGAAGTTCATGAAAAACGAAGTCTATATTCTGCTCTGCACATGTAACGAGTTCGTTTTCTCTGCGTGGGGAAAGGGTAAGGGCCCAGAAATTCCCATGAGCTAGAGTTTGGTGCTGGCTTCGTTTGTGTTCTTCTTCTTTCATGAAATTTAAATTCAATAGAATTTCATTGCTAGGAATTCCCAATCTATCCGACTGAGCTTTTGCAAGTGTGAAATAAGTTTTTGCCTTCTGCCAACCTTGCGACGCGACCTTATCTTTGCATTCCAGAAGATAACCATACCCCAGCAAAGCCATAGTATCGGGGTCTTGCTTGCGGTATTTGAGATCTAGTCCTTCCAAAGTTTGAATCGCTTCGTGAACTTTACCTTTGCAAAACGAAACATAACCGAGATCGAATCTATAACGTTCGTTATCTGGAAATCGTTTACATAATCTTTTCGCAACACTTATAGCTTCATCGAGTTTGTTTTCTTCGAAGTTCTGCCAGAAGAGAAAATGATCTTGCAGAGGAGAATGAGGGAAATTGTCTTTGATCTTCGAGAAGAGAGCGGGAAGTTCCTTCGAATGGCCTTCTGCAAGCAAACCTTGAGCAAGGGATTGAAGAATAAAATAATCTGTAACAGGAGCTTGGCATTTCAAAATAGCAAGTTCGCTTTGCGTGTCTTTTGAAAAACGGAATTCATAACGCTGACGCAATTCCATAGCATAGGGACTGTATGTGTTATCTCCAATGCCACGAAGAATAAGCATGCAGGCATCAAGCTCTTCAAGTTCCAAATGCACAAGACCTCGAAGGGCAGCCCATTGGTCGTAGTCCGCAAATTGGGGAGCAAGATTCGCAAGGTGATTTTTAAGCATTTGCAAGGATGGACGGTCATGAGTTTCTGCTAGCGCTTCTATCCATAATCTGTAGAAAACGTGAATGTCTTCGTGATCGATATCTTCTTCTATTGTTTTTGCTATAAAACTCAAAACATCTCTACGTTTTTGAAACCAGTACATTTCAAGAGCTTTGAAATAGCTCTTATAGAACTTCGAAGAATAGTATTTTGCTGACGGGAGCTTTTTCAAGAACGCGTTCAAATCCATCCTCATCTCCTTCAGTGAACACAAGGAAGAGTTCGGACACGCAGTGTAAAAATTAATATGGATAAGGTAGGAAAGAACTACCCTGCTAAATTGCTGAGACGCTGACGGATTTTTTCAACCTCGTCGGTCTGTTGCATAGCAGCTTCAATTTCGTTGGCTCGATCTATGAGAATGTCTCGCATTTCTTCATAGCATTGATCGCAAATAGGCTGGTCTACACATCCTGGATTGATCTCATTCCAAAGAAGGAGAACGGTCCAAGCCTGCTCACTGAAAGAACGTCGACGGCAGAAAGAATGGCTACTGCAATTTTTGCAAATCGCAAGCTTCTGTTGGTGTTGACCAGCAACAGGCGCATCCCATCCTGTACTTGTTCCTTCTACAGAAACAACAGCTTTCTTCTTACGTTTTTCTGTGAAAGATCTCATTCTCTCTTCACCCCTCTGTGATTCCTAAACCAAAAAGCCCTATTCTTCGGGCTCTCTACCAATTTCAAAAAAACCTAGAGATTTAAAATAGTTGTCACCTTAACTGAGATCTGAGGCAATTGCCTCAACGGACAGAGTTTCGGAATTTGCAAATAAATCTTTAGATTTTTTATAAAACATTTTCAGAACCCAACAAAAACAGATAATTGAAAGATCCGAGAGAACACACCGGGGGAGTCATTTTTGCTCTCCGCATGTTCTGTTGCAAAACAATTTCGAATTTTTAATTTTCCACTTAGCTCACACTCATTGTCCACAATCAGTATTTAAAGTCAATTTATTGCAGATTATTTTTTTTAAAATGAGTCGGCATGAATATTTTTTAAGCAAGAAAAGCTATTCGTTTTTGATGTAGGATTTTCCTTGGAAATAAAAATCGAGAATTTCTTTTTTTATCCAGTGGTCGCGAATGCTCATTGTTTTTACAGTGAGCAATGGTTTCCAAAGTGCTTTTGCTTTCTGCACCGAACCATCTCGATAATACAAGAGGCCTTGTAAATAAGTGGATTCAAGAGACGGTTTTTGAATATCTAGAGCATTCAAACAGTCTCGTGCCAAACGCACTTCACCAAGCTTTAAATAACTGTGAGCCATTTTCAAACGTGCTAGTTCGCTATGCTCTGTATCCGAATCTCGAACCATTTTGAGATAGGCGAGTGCTTTTTGCAAGTGGACCCCACGCCAAATATAACAATCACTGACATCCAAACTGACTTTGAGACGCAGTTCATTCGGGAGAGAGTTTTTGCTGAGAACCTGTTCGAACCACATTTCTGCGATTTCCAAAGAACCCGCTTCGCGAAACAGCACACCTAAAGCCCAGTAAAGTTGGGGACTGTCGAAATTCGTGTTGAGCAGTTTTAAAAATTCCAAAGCTGCTTTAGACGGATTGTATTTAACTGCTTGTCGAATCCATTCCGTGCTGTTGGGTTCCTTTCCACCCGAAGTAAGCAAACGCAATTTGCACCGGTTATAAACCAGGAAGTTCTGATGATCTTCTTCGAGTTTATCCGTCATTTTATCGAAGTCCACCCAGTTGTTTGGTTCTAATTGAGTGTAGTCTGTGCGGGTTTCTGTCTGTGCTTCCTTCGGAATTTTTTCACCGAAATGAAAAAGCATCTGACAGCGTATGATTTGTACGAGGAAGTCTGCATTCCAAGGAGTGATATTCAATGCGAGACCTATTTCACGAATAGCATTTTCATATTCTTTTTTGCGTTCGAAATAACGGGAATTCAAGGAATGTATCATGGCTTCCGTTTCTTCATCATGACTTCTTTGTTCAATTTCATTCAAAACGGAAAAACCAAGAACAAGATCATCGTAGTTAACCAGAAAGGAAGCGTAGTGTATTGCGATGTATTTATTTTTAGGTTCCAAATCATACATTTTGGAATAGTGCACACGTGCAAGAGCCATTTCACCCTGATTCGAATACATATCACCTAACATTTTATGTATATCGGAATCACCCTTGTACATGGAAAGCAAGTCTTTGAGAGCCACAGCTAAACTCTCGATGTCCTCTTTACTATCGAAGAGTTTCTTGGCAAGTTCTTTCTTGTAAAAATAGAGTTCTATATCAACTTTCGCGATTTTAAGACGTGTGGATAGAAGACAGAAGCGCACGGCAATGTGATCTGGATTCGCTTGATTTGCTGTTTCAAATAATTCGAGAGCGTGTTGCAGTTCTCCAATAGAAAGAAGTTGCATACCAATTTTCTGAACCTTCATCGGGTCCTGAGAAGAACGCATGAGGGCTTGCTTGAAAACTTTTACGCAAAGTTCGGTCTGGTGAAAATCCTGCAAAATAGCAGCAAGAGCATGCAGATCTTCGACCTTAGTTTCTTTATCTTCGATAATGGCATCCACCAGAGTTCTCACCGTTTCGAGATGGAGCGCACTTTTTTTACCCTTTTTTGCTTCTTCTATATTTGCAAGACATAACGCTTCCACCACACGAATTTCACGAGGACAGAATTGTCGGTTGTCCATCCACCATTCGACTAAAGAATGTATAGCAATTTCCGCTTCTTTAAATTGTCCATTGCTAAGGAATTCTTCGCTTAATTTACGATGCGTTTCTATGTTTCCATACAAAGTGTAAGGTTCATGCTGTTCGAATAAAAAGAAATACTGATTCCCCTGCGTGTGATCTCCACGTTTATAATAAATCTGACTCATTCCGAAATAAGCAGGATACCAGTTCACATCTACTTTCACACATTGCTGATAGTTGAATAAAGCACGCTCATTGTTTGCTTCGGATTCCAAGGCAAGTGCTATTCCGTAGTAGGCCGCTGCGCATTCACCATATTTCAAAATAATTTCGGAATAGCTTTTGATCGAAGCAGATGTGGAAGCGAGTTGACCATATTGCTCAACCATTGCGATGCAAAGAGAAGCTGTCTTTGGGTCAAGAGAGGAACGACGCAACTGCTCTTGGTAAAGTTCAAGCAAACTTGCTGCTTCTCCCAAACGGCATCCCAATTCAATGCGTCTTTGGTGTATGAGACAGTCGTTCTTGCATTCCTTCTGAGTGAGCAGCTCTTCAAGCAAATTCAAAGCATTTCTATACTCTTTAACAAAGATAAGTTTGTTAGCAGTTTCTAAAATGTCTTTATGATTTTTGCCCGTTGAAGACACTAAGACCCCCAATATAATGTTGAAAATCGACATTTTTGGGAGAAATCAAAATCTTATTTGTTAACTAGTTTTAACTAAAGGGGAAATTATGAGTTCGTCAAATTTAACCAAAAACTCCATCTGGCTCTTTTTTATGAAAGAATGAAAAAGTTGAGGAAGAGGCGCTTTAAGTTCTACTCGTTTTTCTCCCTCAGATGGAGTGAATTCTATACTCGAAGCATGTAAGAAATGGTGTTGCAAACTCAATTCGGCAAGTGAAGGGTGCAGGGGTTTGCTACTCGCGAGAGAATATTTCTTATCTCCGATTATAGGAAATTTCGAATGCAGAAGATGCACTCGGATTTGATGACTTCTTCCCGTTTTAGGAGCGACTTGTATAAGACTCACATTGTGTTTTTTCGAAATGGCAATCACTTGAAAAGAGGAAGACGAAGAATATCCACCCGAAGAAAGAACCTTCACTCTTCCTGTACGCTTGTCAATTCCTGATAATTGACAGTTCACTTCCCAGCGTTTGTCTTTAGGAATACCGTAACACAAAGCATGATAAACTTTTCTTATTTCGTGTTTGCGAAACTGATCCATGATGTATTGTGCTTTTTGATCACCATATGCGAAAAGCAATACACCTGAAGTTTCTTTATCCAAACGATGACAAGGTTTTATTAAACTAGCATCCACTGCTTTGCTTTTCAAAAGCGGAAGCATCTGTTTTTTAACATACGGTGTTTTTGAAGATGCGGTTTCAACAGAAGCAATACCGGGAGCTTTGTTCACAGCAATGATGTCGTGCTTCCAATAGAGTATGTCTTTTTCTTCGAGTGGAGACAGAGCTACTTCTTTAGTGGATAAAGCTGGGTGGTGCGTGAGAACAATCTGATCACCACGTTTTACCGTTTGAGAAGCAACGAATACACGCTTTCCATTGCATTGTATTCCTCCACGGTCGAGTATACGTCGTATCTCTTTACGAGAAAGGTCTACACCACTGGCAAGTATAGCTTTGTCAATGTTTTGGCCAGCTGTTGTGTGGTCAATTGTAATTTTTATCAGTTTCACTGAAACTTCCTTTTTCTTACCAGGTGTTAAAATGCAGTTTCAGAATGGCAGCAAGGGAAAGGGGGACCCGCAAAATATGCAACCACAATTTATTTAACAATTATAAACTAGCTCGCATATTTTACGGGGGATTCCTTCCCGCTAGCGCCGACATTCTGAAACTGCTTTTTAAAAACTAGTGATGTCCAAAGCGGAGAAAGCTATGCCGTTCTTCTGCGGAAGGCTCATGTGTAATCGAAGGATGCTTCGCATTCTCTTCTTTAATAGAAGTGATGCCACCGTGCAACTCCGATCGGTCTACCAAATAATCCTTCGTGTAAACCCACTTCTTCTGATCTGTATCCGCCATAGCATATTCAGGACCCAGACGTATAGCATCCACTGGACAGGCTTCTTCGCAATAACCACAAAACACACAACGCAGTATGTCTATTTCAAAACGGACAGGGAATTTCTCCGTCTCATTCTTAGGATGCTGTCCCGCTTCTATATAAATGCACTGTGCTGGACATGCCGTAGCACATAAAAAGCATGCAGTGCAACGGACTTCTCCGTCAGGACGTTTTGTCAGGAAATGCTTGCCTTTAAAACGGTCTCCATAGGTCGGAGGAACTTCAGGCCATTCTAAAGTTTCTGTCTTTTCTCTTCGTGTAAGCTGGTTCAAGAAAATTTTCAGAGTCAGTCCCATACCCTGAGCAATAGTCGTAACATAACCCCAAGCTGCATGAAAAATACTGGGATCACTCGGAGGTCTCGCAACTTTTATTATACCCATGTCTAAACCTTTCGAAGAAACTCGACAGTTTCACACACATCTTTGGCACCAAACACTACTGAAGGATACGGTGTCTCCATCTTACGTTCCGCTTTTTGGTAATTCAAAACACTACCCTTCTTTTCGAAGAAACTCTTCATAGGAATAAGACTCGTAACGTGAGATATCTCCTTCGCAAGCAACAAACATGTCCACAAAGACACATAGTCAAACTGATTCAGCTTTTCCAAATGCGTTTTTAAAGTCGGAAATGTTGAAGGAATCTCAGGGCACAAAGCAATCAGAAGCTTCGCACCACTCTTTAAACATGCGTCAAATTCATTGTCGACTTTGCGCACCAAACCAAATTCCTCAAGAATATTATGAAGACCAAACGTATTCGCATTGTGGTCTCCTCTCCAAAGTATACCATCAAAGTCTTCTTTGTTTTCCGTGGGCTCACGCCACTGGTACACTTTTTTCACACCCAAACCTTTGACAAAGTAATCGAAAAACGCACGGTACTCTTCCGTCGTATACTGAGCCGAAACAAGAAGTGCTATGTCCTGTGCAGCCGTATCTTTCAACTTCACAGATAAAGCACGAAGACCCTCTTCGATAGAACCTTCGCGTCCCGAATAACTTGCAAACTCTAATCTCTCTTCGAGATTCTGATGCTGATACGTTTTACGTCCTTTATCACACATCCAATTACCGTTCACTTCCGCATCTACAATAGGTTTTATGCGATAGTGCATGCGTTCTTCCGGTTTACCGTGAACACTAATACGGCATCCCGTGGAACATCCGGGACAAATCGAATCCTTTTCCTTTAGGAACCAAACCCTCTGTTTGAATCGGAAGGATTTCGACGTAAACGCACCGACAGGACAAATATCTACGAGGTTTTCCTGATAATTATGAGTAAGTTTTTCTTCACCATAAACACCAATAATAGAACGGTCTCCACGATCGAAAATTCCAAGTGCAGATGTTTTTGTCACCTCTTCTTCGAAACGTGTGCAGCGTGAACACAAAATACAACGTTCTGTATCGAGAATAAGTTCAGAACCGACATCCAAAGCTTTGGGTTTGAGAACTTTGGGACGTGTCATCTGACTTTTATACTTACCCACTTCCATATAGTAGTCTTGAAGTTTGCACTCCCCTGCCTGATCGCAAATAGGACAGTCGAGAGGATGATTCACAAGATGGAATTCCAAAGCCCATTTGTGTGCATCTTTGACAACCGGAGTTTCGGTACTGACTTCCATCGGTGTACCATCTCGGTTGTTTTCAATGGGAAGATTGCATGCGATTTCAAGTTTG
>Ga0206941_10089_pt1 | contig 27873 bp, 18 predicted proteins | sample Alteio_BWOrgHeat_9_FD_153251 | JGI IMG/M metagenome (GOLD analysis project Ga0206941, IMG submission 153251) | Enriched cells from forest soil in Barre Woods Harvard Forest LTER site, Petersham, Massachusetts, United States -... | ecosystem: Environmental > Terrestrial > Soil > Temperate forest >...
ATTTAAATTATCTGTAGAAAAGAAAGTACGAGCAACTTCAAACAATCTCACACCCTTGTTTCCACGATTACGATTACGTACAAGAGCGTGCAGAAGTCCAGGCATTAGTGAAGTTTGTAAAAACGCTTGCTGCTCATTCAATGCATTAGCGAGTTGAACACTAGGCCACAATCCGTGGTCTTCACTCAATCGCATTTTTGTATAGTCTTCTCTGCTTGTAAAAGGATAGGTCATCACTTCATTCAAACCGAGAACTGCAATACTCTGCTTTGCTTTGACTGCAAATTCAATATACGGATCTTCCTTCTGCCCTAAAATAGACATACGAGGAACTTCGTACGGAATCGCGTCGTAACCTTCCAAACGAGCAAGTTCTTCGATGAGGTCTATCTCTCGAAGTATTTCATTGCGCCAGCTTGGAACTTCGAAAAGCATACGCTCTTCTTTTTGATCACAGAGTTTGAATCCAAGGTTTTGAAGATGACTGATGCAACGTTCCTGCTTGAGTACAGGATTGGAAAGCATACTGCGTACACGACTGAGTCGCACTGCGATTTTGCGATGTACAAAAGGTGTGGGATACTTGTCGTAAAATTCGGAAGCAATTTTTGCAGTTTTCACATTCAATTCTTCTGAACACTGCACAAGAAGCGAAGCAACACGTTTTAGAACTTCGGGAATAGCATCGATGTCAATTCCCCGTTCGAAACGATACGATGCTTCGGAATGTATTCCTAGACGTCGTGCTGTTTTACGAATTTTCTGCATGGAAAAGTGTGCAACTTCAATGATGACTTCGGTGGTGTCGTCTTTAATTTCGGAATTTTTTCCACCCATAATTCCTGCAAGACCTACGATTTTGTGAGAATCGCAGATAAGTATATCCTCAGGAACAATGTTTATCTGTGCATCATCGAGTGTTGTGTATTCCGTTTTTCTATCGGTATTAACTTGTAAGGTATCTCCCTCCACAAAACGACGGTCGTAAGCATGTATAGGTTGTCCGTATTCAAGCATCACGTAGTTTGTAACATCCACAATAACGTTGATAGGACGCACATCGGATGCTTCTAAACGTTTCTGCATCCATGCGGGTGAAGGGAGAGCTTTAACACCTTTCAAAAGCACTGCACAAAAACGCCCACAGTTGTCTGCACTGTCTATTTTTATTGTAAGACTTTCTGTTTTCGAATCTTTAGGTGCATTTGCAAGAGTTGGTTTTTTCAAAGGGCGTTCGAGTTTTGCAGCAAGATCTCGTGCAATACCTATGTAGCTTAAACAGTCTGCACGGTTTGGTGTGACGTTCAATTCCAACATAGCATCGGCAGTTTGCAAGAAAGTGCGTACAGGTTTTCCAAGTTCGGAAGGAGCAGAAGCCCATTCTATAATACCTGCGTGTGCATCGGAAAGACCCAGTTCTCTTTCACTACACAACATTCCTTGCGAAGCTTCTCCTCTTATTTTCGTTGCTTTGATTTTCAAACCGTCGGGCATAACGGTACCGATCTGTGCAACAGCTACGAAAATACCTTCGCGTGCGTTTGATGCACCGCACACAATACTAAGTTCTTCTTTGCCACCCACATCCACTTGGCAAAGACGAAGTGAATCTGCGTTGGGATGTTTTTGTGTTGAGAGAACTTTACCGAGAACAATATTTTCATCAAAGAGAGTTGTTTCTTTGATTCCTTCAACTTCCAATCCAAGACTTGTTAGAGTTTTTGCAATATCTTGAGTGGAAAGTCCTTCGAGGGAAACGTAATCGCTAAGCCATTTTAAAGAAATAATCATTTTTAATTCCTCCCTTTACTTCCAATAGATAGGAAATTGGGATTGAAACTGATGGTCACCTTCGAACATCAATCGCAAATCATCGACACCGAATGCGATCATTGCCATACGGTCCATTCCAAAACCAAATGCAAAACCTGTGTAGGCTTCACTGTCGTAGTTCACATTTTCGAACACATTGGGATGCACCATTCCGCAACCACCTGCTTCCAACCAACCTGTATTTTTGCAAAGTCTGCAACCGACGCCTTTGCATGTGCACAGAAGATCAAATTCTGCTCCTGGTTCAACGAAAGGGAAAAAGCTTGGACGGAAACGTGTTTTCATTTCGCTTCCGTAAATAGCTTTGATGAAAGAATCGATAATGCCTTTTAAATGTCCCATGGAAATATTTTTATCCACAAGTACGCCTTCGACCTGATGGAACATAGGTGCATGGGTTGCATCGTTATCACAACGGTACACTCTTCCTAAGGATACGATGCGAATAGGAGGTGGTTCCTGTAGCATGGCATGGATTTGTATGTTCGACGTATGTGTTCGCAAAATCGCATTTCGATCTTTAACGAAAAAAGTGTCCTGCATATCACGGGAAGGGTGATCTTCCGGAAAATTCAAAGCGGAAAAATTATAGAAATCGAAATCCACTTCGGGTCCGTCCCACACTGCGAAACCGAGTCGACGGAATTCCTTAATTAAGAGAGAGCGCATGAGGGTTACAGGATGAAGAGAGCCGGGTGTGCTAGCTTTGCTCACGGGCAGGGAGATATCGAGCTTACGTTCTTGAATTTTCTTGGCTATGAGATGACGCTCGCTCTCTTCCTTCAGACTGCTGAGGTGGCTTTCGACCAGGTCTCGAAGCGCGTTGATTTGCTTCCCTGCTTCGGGGCGTTCGGCTTTGTCAAAATTACGGAGCTGCTCGTAAAGTTGGGTGACGGTTCCTTTTTTCCCGAGCCACTTGACGCGCAAATGCTCAACGAGGGCGGTTTCAGGCGCATTTTTAATGGGTTCTGCTTCGGATCGAAAGCTCTTTTCGAGTTCCTTGAGTGTTTCTATAAGTTTCACGGCGTTGTCTTTCCAGAAATGAGGAATTCCTTGTGAATGCAACGAAGTTACGAAAAGGGGGCGGCCGCGTCAAGTCGGTATATTGAAACTCATTTTTTTCCTTTTTGATCCAATAATAGACTCAGAACCTAGATCCAAAGAGGAACCATGAAACAGCGAATATTAAAAGTATCTCTGCTCATTCTATTTAGCGTTGGATTGAGGGCTTGCGAGCAGATCGGCTTGGATCAGACTCAGAGCTCTTCTTCAAGCTCTTCCGCTTCGTCCAACTCTTCTTTAAATGGAACTACTTCCACTCAACCCATAAAAATTAGCATTGGGAACTACACTCTTTCAAAAACGAATTCGCTTTCCTTAGATAAAACAGATTCTATTTCCGTTAGCGTTCAAAAGATCGCAAAAACAGGAATTCTCGTTACTGTAAACAATCACGTTCCGAACGTTACGAGCACAAATGCAGCGTTTGACACTCATGCTGTCTTTTTTGATGCTAACGGTCGTTGTGATTATTCGGCAAGTTCCCTTCCGCTCTTGAGTGGGTGCTATGGTTTCTTTCTAAATCTAACTCAGCAAAATATGTTTGTCCTAGGCCAAGGACAGGATATCGACACCTTTCTTACCCAATCCATAGGTGATCCAAGCATTTCGGTATCTGCGATTGGGAACATCTGCGTTGATGCTAATGGTGTCGTCACTTCTTTTGATAATAAAAGCAAACTCTCTGCAATTTCCGCTCAAAGCAATACAAACATAATCAATTTTTTTAAATCTAGCGTTGCTAAACAACTCGGAGGATTTAGTTTCCTCACAGCTGAGAAGGCTCTTCCTGCACTTCCTGCGCCACACATAGTGCCTAGTACTTTACCCCGTGACATTAGTCACAACGTTATAACAAAAAGCCCTACGGATCTTCTCAGCAGCATCGGGTACACCAAAGTTGCTTACGACACGAAGTTGGGTGAGGGTGAATTCGGTATCGTTGATTCCTATCACGTGACAGATTCAAATGGTGTTTCTAAACAAGTCGTTATCAAATCAGAAACGGAAACTTCAGCAGGAACAGAGGAGTTCCAATCCGAAATTAACAAACTGCGTCTTGTGCAAGGAGATTCGGATTTTGCGCAAATCGTCGATTCAGGAATTGGACCGAATGGAGAAAAGTACATTGTAATGGAAAATGCGGGTACCAATCTCAAGGACTTTTTGACAAAGACGCCTTCTCCTGAGGATGTGCAAACCATACAAAAAATAAATGAGCAGGTTGGACCGTTTCTTCTGCGCTCACAGAGCAAGCTTGCTCAAAAGGATCTTTCCTATTTAGATTGGAAAACAGATAATCTAGCTGTAACTCTCGACAAAAATGGTGAGCCAAAATTTACCGTTATTGATATTGGCTCCGTACGGACTTTTAGACAAGATGGTCAAGAAATTTTCGGAACTTCGTCCAATATGTCCCCCGAAATTCGAGATTGCTTATCGAAAATGACAGGTTCCTGTGTATACGATCCCCATGCAGCGAATAGCTATTCCATTGCTGCTACTTTTCTGCAAACCGCTAAGACAAAAGACTTTGGAGATAATCTGTCTTCGTTTGATGAGAAAGAAGCTGTATTTGGAAATGACTATGGTTCGAAAATGCAGGCTTTGGACGCTACTCATGCGGAACAAAGAGCAAAAACTAACGACCCTGGTGAATTACAAAAGCTTGACGAACAATTCCAAACCCAAAAAGGTACAATGGATGCAGATTTCATCGCTAAGAACCTAGCCATCAACAAGCAATACAACGCAGATCTGCTTGCAGTTGCAAAAAAGGAACCACCGGCCCCACAGTACATTCAAGATATGTTGGTCGAAGATCCTCAGGCTAGATTAAAAACTTTTAAATGGGGTAATGACGTGTTTTGGATCAAGTACGACCACGATACTGTTTTCAATGGCGCAACGTTTCATGCTTATAAACGTTTCAATCCCGATACTGGTGAATATTTGCCTGATAACATACTTCTTTCTCAAAAGGTTTGAGTTCACAAAACATCCCACTTGACTAAATCCTACGAATCCATAATAAATGACCGCCGGTCAATACAATCAAGTAGTAGGAATTTTGGTATGAAAAATTTTCTCATAGTGAATCTCATTTTATTTGTATCTTCATACACCTTTGCTTCGCAAGAGTTTCGAAACACCGAACGTTTTATGAGGGCAATAGCAGAAGGAAATATTGAAATAGTTCAGCAGTGCATTCAGGAGGGAGCAGATGTTAATTCTGTCGTTGAACACTACGTTGAAGGTCGATGGTACAGAACAACACCACTGCTCATCGCTCTTGAGCCCTTGATTGCCGAATTACCGGAGTGTTTTGATCCAGCTGTCATTATAAGTTTTACTTTGCATCGATTTCAATATCACGGACCTCTTCGACAGATTGTCGAACTTCTATTGCGAAGTGGTGCCAATGCGAATGTGCCCAACCCTCCCTTTTCAATTATAAGTCTATCACCCGGTAGTATAGCATCACCGTTAGCCATTGCGATTTTTCACAACGATGGAGACTTGATAAGACTTCTTTTGCTGTATGGTGCTACTTATGATGATCGTATGATGGAATCTATGAGGTCTATTCTAGGTGAAGATCCAGAAAGTTATTTGAGAAGAGAAGAACAGTTTCAATCAGGGATTCTTTATCGTCTATTTTTACTTTCCCAGATCTTTCCTCAAGAAATTGTGCAAACGCAGTTTATGCCACTGTTGTTTCGTCTTGGGATTCTAGGAGATGATATTTATGCACAATATTATGAACAGCAACGACGGCAGAGAAAACAATCTTCAAAATTGCAAACAGTAGTAAAACATTTAACTCAAGCTTTCATACTTTCCGTGATGGTTTCGTTGCACCTTTCTGGTTTTAACGACTTATAGATTTGATATTCCGTAATTTTTCTACATCATCAACCCAGTCGCTGACTTTCCTCTTATTATTTTCAAGAACCTGCGTGAATTAACTGGATTAGACTTCTAGACATTCGTTCACAAACTCGTTCACAACCTTGTACACAATTATCGTTGCTTGGGTTTCTTTTCAGTCCTAAAATAATTGGAAACACCTTTCACCAAGATCATTTCTGAATACATTTTATGCAATCGGGGAGTTTTATGGTGCAATACGAGCAGGAAATTCGGGTCCTATTCATTGAAGACCGTGAAGAAGATGCCATCCTTGCAGAATATCAGCTCAAACGTGCCGGTCTCAACATCAGTACTATGCGTGTCGATTCCGCAAACTCCCTACGTACAGCTCTTTCCGAACATTCTTGGGATATTATACTCGGTGATTATTCGCTAACGGATTTCAATGGGATAGAAGCCCTTTCCATAGTGCTAGAACATGGCAAAGATATACCGTTTATTCTGGTTTCAGGTTCTGTAGGAGAGGAAAAAGTTGCTGAAGCTGTGCGCCTAGGAGCCAGAGATTATATTCTAAAAGACCATATTTTCCGGCTCCCACCTGCTGTTATACGTGAATTGGAAGATGCCAAAAAGCGTGCGGAAGCGCTTGAATTAGGGGAAAAACTTGCAAAGCTTAAGCGGTTTTTTCCAAGTTCGGTTGCTGAGGGAATTCTCTCAGGAGGGCGCATAGATCCTTTCGAATGGCACCGTAAAGAAGTAACGGTTCTTTTTATTGACCTACGGGGTTTTACAAGTTTTGTAGAGCTAGCAGAACCCGAAGATGTTGTGGCAATCCTCAAAGACTATTACTCGCAAGTTGCAAAATGTGTTTTCGAATTCGGTGGCACTATTGGACACGTCGCTGGAGACGGAATTATGATGTTCTTTAATGACCCCGTTGAGGTGCCAAACCCCCAGGAGAAGGCTCTGCGAACAGGACTTCGTCTTCGAGAAGAAATGATGTCACTCAGACAAAAGTGGAAGGAGAGAGATTACTCAATTGATTTCGGAGCTGGTATTGCTTCGGGCTTTGCTACAGTAGGAGGTATTGGAACCGAAGGATGTTGGGACTATTCTGTCGTTGGAACTGTTAGCAACCTTGCTTCTCGTCTCTGTTCGAAAGCAAAAGAAGGACAGATTTTAGTTCCACAACAGTTGATGAACAAAGTTTCGGAAATAGCTGACCTTTCCCCCTTAGGACTCCAGAAGCTGAAGGGGATTCATCATCCCATCTTTGTTTACAGCGTCATTGGATTGAGGACATCTTCTCAAGGAGATTTGGGAGACACATCCAAGAAAGACGAAATCACTCTAGTCCCTGCGTAAGACTTCTTGAAAGGTGAAGTTTCCATTTTGACATTTTAGATCTTGACAACAAATTAGCTTTTTATTCGAAAGATCCTCTAGATAGAAATATTCCGTCCTAAAAACACTTCAATAAGTACTTTAAAAAATTAGAAATAAGCCGAACGTTTAGCGAGTCCATTAAGAACTCCTACGGGGAATTTATATGCATGACAGCCTTAAGGAAAACAAATCACGTGAAACCAGTGTAGATGGAGAAGCGTTACTCCATGTGCTTCTTCGCCTTAAAAAAGGTGATTTCACAGTGCGAATGCCAAAAGTGCAAACGGGATTAACTGGAAAAATATCGGACACTCTCAATGAGATCATCGACCTTATTGAGGGAGTGGCAAATGAATTGGAAAGAACACGGATCATTGTTGGAAAGGAAGGGAAAATATCCCAAAGAGCTGTGCTACCGGCAGCTTCTGGTCGATGGACAGCGAAAATATCTGCAGTTAATGAGCTTATTACCGACCTGGTCCGTCCTGCAAATGAAATGACTCGTGTTATTGGTTCTATTGCTAAAGGAGATCTATCACAGCGTATGAAAACCGAGGTTGAGGGAAAAACCCTTGAAGGTGAATTCCTACAAACCTCTAGAATTGTTAATTCCATGTTAGATACCCTTGTCGCCTTCACATCGGAGGTTACGAGAGTTGCACGAGAGGTAGGTACAGAAGGGAAGCTGGGTGGACAAGCTTTGGTGCAAGGAGTTTCGGGAATCTGGAAAGATTTAACAGACAGCGTTAATGTTATGGCAAACAATTTGACCAGCCAGGTTCGAAATATTGCTGAAGTTACGACAGCCGTAGCTTCGGGTGATCTTTCAAAGAAAATTACTGTGGATGTACGTGGTGAGATTCTTCAATTGAAGGAGACTATTAACACCATGGTGGATCAATTACGTGCCTTTGCCTCAGAGGTTACTCGAGTTGCACGTGAAGTGGGGACCGATGGTAAATTAGGTGGGCAAGCTGTTGTACAGGGTGTGGGGGGAACGTGGAAAGATCTTACCGATAGCGTTAACACAATGGCAAGTAATTTAACGAGTCAAGTGCGAAATATTGCGGAAGTTTCAGCTTCGGTTGCAAACGGTAACCTCAATAAAAAAATTACTGTGGAAGTAAAAGGTGAAATTCAAGAATTGAAAGACACCATCAATACCATGGTGGATCAGCTCACTTTATTTGCATCAGAGGTAACGCGTGTTGCGCGTGAAGTAGGAACGGAAGGAAAACTTGGAGGTCAGGCTGACGTTAAGGGTGTTGGTGGAACGTGGAAAGATCTAACCGACAATGTAAACAGCATGGCTTCGAACTTAACAAATCAAGTTCGTAATATAGCTGAAGTTACGACGTCTGTTGCGAATGGAGATCTTTCTAAAACAATTACGGTTGATGCTAGAGGGGAAATTTTAGAGCTGAAAAATACAATCAATACCATGGTGGATCAGCTCAATAGTTTTTCTGCAGAGGTAACACGTGTTGCGCGCGAAGTAGGAACGGAAGGAAAACTTGGAGGACAGGCAACAGTTCAAGGTGTCGGAGGAACATGGAAGGATCTTACCGACAGCGTAAATATGATGGGTTCCAATCTTACAAACCAAGTTCGAAATATTGCAGATGTGACGACTGCCGTTGCGAATGGTGACCTATCCAAAAAAATCACCGTTGACGTGCAAGGTGAGATTTTGGAGTTGAAGAACACAATCAATACCATGGTTGATCAGCTTGGTTCCTTTGCATCCGAGGTAACTCGTGTTGCGCGCGAAGTAGGAACAGATGGAAAATTAGGTGGTCAGGCTGATGTTAAGGGTGTCGGTGGAGCTTGGAAAGATCTGACAGACAGTGTGAATATGATGGCAAACAACCTCACGAACCAGGTTCGAAACATTGCAGATGTTACAACCGCAGTCGCAAGAGGTGATCTCTCTAAAAAAGTTTCTGTTGATGTAAGAGGAGAAATTCTACAGCTCAAAGATACAATGAATATCATGATTGATCAGCTTGGTTCCTTTTCATCTGAGGTAACACGTGTTGCGCGCGAAGTGGGAACCGAAGGAAAACTTGGAGGTCAGGCTGACGTTAAGGGTGTTGCGGGAACATGGAAGGATCTCACTGACAGTGTCAATATGATGGCAAATAATTTAACGGGTCAGGTTCGAAACATTGCAGAAGTTACAACTGCCGTAGCGCGTGGTGATCTCTCAAAGAAAATTACAGTAGATGTCAAAGGAGAAATTCTTGAACTTAAAAATACGATCAACACCATGGTGGACCAGTTGAACAGTTTTGCATTTGAAGTAACACGTGTTGCTCGTGAAGTAGGTACTGATGGAAAGCTTGGTGGGCAAGCAGTTGTTAAAGACGTTGGGGGAACTTGGAAAGACCTCACCGATAGCGTGAATATGATGGCAAGTAACTTAACATCTCAAGTTCGAAATATTGCTGAGGTTACGACGGCCGTTGCGAACGGAACTCTAACAAAGAAGATTACCGTTGAAGTGCAAGGTGAAATTCTCGAATTGAAGGATACAATCAATACCATGGTGGAGCAGTTGAATAGCTTTGCCTCCGAAGTAACTCGTGTTGCGAAGGAAGTAGGAATTGACGGGAAATTAGGTGGTCAAGCGACCGTTAAAGGTGCAGGGGGAACTTGGAAAGATCTCACCGATAGCGTGAATATGATGGCAAGCAATTTGACAGGACAGGTTCGTAACATCGCAGAAGTGACGACAGCAGTAGCAAAAGGAGATTTATCCAAAAAAATTACTGTAGATGTTAGAGGTGAAATCCTTGAGCTAAAAAATACTATTAACACCATGGTGGATCAATTAAACGGATTCTCTTCGGAGGTAACACGTGTTGCTAAAGAAGTAGGAACAGAAGGGAAGCTTGGTGGACAGGCTGAGGTCAAAGGTGTTGCGGGAACATGGAAGGATCTCACCGACAGTGTGAATATGATGGCAACGAACTTGACGAACCAGGTGCGTAACATTGCAGATGTTACAACTGCGGTTGCAAATGGCGATCTATCTAAGAAAATTACCGTAGTTGTTAAGGGGGAAATTCAGCAGCTAAAAAATACTATTAATACCATGGTTGAACAATTGCGTACCTTCGCCTCTGAGGTGACTCGAGTATCAAAAGAAGTGGGAACCGAAGGAAAACTCGGTGGTCAAGCTTTGGTTCAAGGTGTAGGAGGAACCTGGAAAGATCTCACAGACAGTGTGAATATGATGGCAAGCAACCTTACAGCGCAAGTGCGAAACGTAGCTGAAGTTACAACCGCAGTTGCAAATGGTGACCTGTCACGCAAGATTACAGTAGATGTGAAGGGTGAGATTCTTGAACTTAAAAATACGATCAACACCATGGTGGATCAGCTTAATGGTTTTGCTTCTGAGGTGACAAGGGTTGCAAGGGAAGTTGGAACGGAAGGAAAACTTGGGGGACAGGCAGACGTTAAAGGTGTTGCGGGAACTTGGAAAGACTTAACCTATAACGTAAACATGATGGCAAGCAATTTAACAGCTCAAGTACGTAACATTGCCGAGGTAACGACGGCCGTTGCAACGGGGGATCTCAGCAAAAAAATTACAGTGGATGTTCAAGGTGAAATCCTCGAACTCAAAAACACAATCAACACCATGGTCGATCAATTAAGTTCGTTCGCATCGGAAGTAACACGTGTAGCGAGGGAGGTTGGGTCCGAAGGAAAACTTGGTGGTCAAGCTATTGTGAGGGGTGTTGGAGGTACTTGGAAGGATCTTACCGATAACGTTAATTCCATGGCTAGAAACCTTACAACTCAGGTTCGTACAATCGCAAGTATCGTTACTGCTGTTGCGAGTGGAGAACTCAAGAGGAAACTTGTTCTCGAGGCAAAAGGGGAAATTGCGGATCTTGCTGAAACTATCAATAGGATGATCGACACCCTTGCACTCTTTGCGGACCAAGTTACCAACGTTGCTAAAGAAGTGGGGATCGAAGGTAAACTCGGAGGCCAAGCCAATGTTCCTGGTGCAGCTGGAATCTGGCTTGATCTAACGGTAAACGTAAATCAGCTTGCTGGAAACCTCACGACCCAGGTACGAGCAATATCTGAAGTTGCAACTGCTGTAACCAAGGGAGATTGGACACGAACAGTTACTGTTCAAGCAGCAGGTGAAGTTGCAACACTCAAAGACATTGTCAACCAGATGATCGGTAATCTCAAAGAGACAACTTACAAGAATACTGAGCAAGATTGGTTAAAAACAAACCTAGCAAAATTTACAAGAATGCTGCAGGGACAAAGAGATATTCTAGCTGTCAGTAAAACACTACTATCCGAACTTGCGTCACTCGTCGGCGCTCAGCACGGAATATTCTATCAATTAGATGAAGACAAAAATGTTTTGAATCTCCTTTCTAGCTACGCATACAAAGAAAGAAAATCGATCGCAAGCCAATTCAAAATTGGTGAGGGGCTTGTTGGTCAATGCGCTTTCGAAAAAGAGAGAATTTTACTCACAAAAGTCCCATCTGAGTACATTCAAATTAGCTCAGGACTGGGTGAAGCGACACCGTTAAACATTGCAGTTTTACCAGTCTTGTTTGAAAAGAAAGTCAAAGCGGTCATTGAACTCGCATCCTTCAATCCCTTCTCGGAAATTCATATAACCTTCCTTGAGCAATTGACAGAAGGGATTGGTATCGTTCTGAATACCATCTCTGCAACATCACGTACAGAGGAACTACTCAAAGGCTCACAAGCACTTACAGAGGAGTTGACGGAATCCAATAAACGACTTGAACAGCAGGCAGCAACCTTACGGCAGTCCGAAGATCTTCTTAAAAAACAGCAAGGAGAATTGCAAGCTGCCAATGATGAACTTGAAGAGCGTGCTACCTTGCTTTCGGACCAGAAAAAAGAGGTTGAAACAAAGAACAGTGAAGTTCTACGAGCTCAGAAACTCATTGAAGAAAAAGCAGACCAACTTACGTTAACCTCTAAATACAAGTCTGAATTTTTAGCCAACATGTCTCATGAGCTGCGAACCCCACTCAACAGTCTTTTAATTTTAGCTAAAATTCTGGCTGATGACCCAGAGAAAAAACTCTCAGCAAAACAGCATGAGTATGCAGAAACCATCCATTCTTCAGGAGCTGATCTTCTAGGTTTGATTAATGACATTCTTGATCTCGCTAAAATTGAATCGGGAACTGTAACCGTTGATCTCAATGAAATTGCATTCTCGGAGATTAAGGCCTACATATGTAGAACATTTCAACAAACTGCGGAAAAAAAGAATCTTAACTTTGAAGTTAAATTGAACTCCAATCTTCCAAGAACCATGCGAACGGACCAGAAGCGCTTATTTCAAATTCTTAAAAATCTGCTTTCCAACGCGTTTAAATTCACAGAAGAGGGGGGAGTCGATCTGGAGATAGCGACTGCTACAGAAGGGTGGAGCAAAGACTGCAAGTCTCTTAATGAAGCGGATACGGTTATTTCGTTTACTGTGTCTGACACTGGTGTCGGTATTGATAAGAGTAAGCACAAACTCATTTTTGAAGCGTTTCAACAGGCTGAAGCTGGGACAAGTCGTAAATACGGTGGTACAGGACTCGGTCTATCAATAAGTCGAGAAATAGTTCACATGCTTTGCGGTGAAATCAACCTGAAAAGTACCCTCGGAACAGGAAGCACCTTCATTGTATACCTCCCCTTGTACTATGTCTCTCAGACGAAGCAGCGAAAAAATGATATAAGCATCGCTGCTACTCCTTCTCAAAAAGTCAATGAAACTTTAAACGAAGAGCTATCGCATCAGGAGAATGCATCAATTTTTGAAAATGCTGAAGCTAAAGTTGAGTTTGATGACGACAGACGAAGTCTTTTAAAAGGAGAGCCTGGTCGAATACTCCTCATTGTTGAAGATGATCAAAAATTTGCGAAAATTCTAAGAGATATGGCTCGTGACCATGGTTTTAAAACACTCATCACGAATAGTGTTCTCGGTGCGATTGCTCTGGCAAGAGAATATAAACCGACTGCTATCACACTTGACCTGGGTTTACCTGACGGAAACGGTTGGGTTGTTCTCGATAGAATTAAGCACGATCAGTCGATCCGACACATTCCAGTCCATATAATCACTGCTGTTGAGGAATCACCACTCAATGGGTATAAGCGTGGCGCTATCCAATTCCTTAAAAAACCTATTTCGGAAGAAGCCCTAAATAAAGTTTTTGACGGTATGATCGATCATGCAGAACACCCTTTAAGAAAGCTTCTGTTGATTGAAGATAATGAACCACACCTTAATGCGATAATCGAACTTTTAAAAGGAAAAGACGTCGAAATTAAATCTGCTCGATCTGCTGAAGAAGCTCTTCGCATGTTAGAGTCTGACCAATTCGACTGTCTTGTTCTCGACTTAGGCTTACCAGATATGAGCGGATTTGAGTTCCTCCAAAAAATGAAAAAGCAGGATTTAAATCCTACTCCCATCATCATTTACACAGGAAAGGAGTTGACGGAAAAAGAAGAAATCGAACTTATGCGCTTCTCTGAGACTATCGTCTTAAAAGATGCCAAATCTCCTGAACGCCTGCTTGACGAAACGGCCCTCTTTCTTCACCGCATCAGTGAAAACCTTCCGACTGACAAACAAAAAATGCTTGAGAAAGTAAGTAGGCTTGACCCGATCCTATCAGGAAAAAAAGCCCTGATCGTAGATGATGATATGCGTAATATATTCGCCCTATCTGCAATTCTGGAAGGATGTCAAATAAAAGTCGAATATTGCGAAAACGCAAAAGATTCTATTGAAAAAATTAGAACCGGAGACTTTGATATTCTTCTCACAGATATCATGATGCCTGTCATCGATGGTTATGAATTGATAAGAAGCGTACGCCAAATGGAGAAGTGCAAAAAACTCCCCATTATTGCCCTCACTGCCAAAGCAATGAAAGGTGATAGGGAAAAATGTCTCGAAGCAGGAGCATCCGACTATTTGGCAAAACCAATTGACACAGATCAACTCCTGTCCCTCATGCGGGTATGGTTGTACAGGTAATTCACTATGATTGAAAATGAAGACATTCAGGATGTCGATGACGCTGAGATCTGTCAAATTCTAGAATGCATTTATCTTCAGTACGGATATGATTTTCGCAATTATGCCTACGACTCCATCCGACGACGCATACTCAGACTTAACAAACATAGTGGTTGCATGAATCTTTCTGCTTTGAAGGAAAAGATAATCAGCGAACCTCTATTTTTTGATCAACTGCTTCTTGGTTTAACCGTGCACTCGACATCCATGTTTCGGGATCCTGGCGTCTATAAAACATTTCGTGAGTCTATTATTCCACATCTACGGACCTATCCCTTTGTTCGAATCTGGATAGCGGGGTGTTCTACGGGAGAGGAGGTTTATTCACTAGCAATTTTACTTGCTGAGGAAGGTCTCTCAAGGAAATGCAGAATTTATGCAACAGATATTTGCGAGCCTGTTTTAGTCAAAGCAAAGAGGGGCATATTTCCTCTCATATCGATGAAAGAATATACTGAAAACTACATCAAATCAGGAGGAAAGAAATCATTCTCAGATTACTATACAACGGACCATCAGTGTGCAGTTTTAAGTTCGAATCTGAGGGACAATATTGCTTTCGCTACTCATAACCTTGTGAGTGAAAAATCGTTTAATGAGTTCCATGTTGTTTTGTGTCGAAATGTCATGATTTATTTCAACCATGAACTTCAAATGGAAGTCCTTAAAACAATCCGTAACAGTCTTGTGGGTTTGGGGTTTTTAGTTATCGGCCACAACGAAACTCTTAAACGCACACTCTACGAAAAAGACTTCAAAGAACTCTGCAAAGATAAAAAAATTTACAGAAAAATTTCATAGAACTTGAGGCTTGAAGACGAGATGAACAATAAAATTAAAATTTTGATTGTAGACGATCGAGCAGAGGGCCTATTGACTATACAGGCGATTCTTCAAGACCTTGGTCATGAGATCATAACCGCAAACTGCGGACAGAGTGCTCTTCGCAGAGTGCTTGAACACGATTTCGCCCTCATCATCTTGGATGTTCAAATGCCAATATTTGATGGATATGAAACCGCAAAATCGATCCGTCAACGGGAGCGTTCAAGGATTACGCCTATTATTTTTGTGACGGCATCCCATCAATTAGAGACAAATGTTTTTCAGGGTTACATGTCGGGAGCTGTTGACTATCTTTTCAAACCTGTTGATCCTGATATTCTTAAAATGAAAGTACATATTTTTGTGAATCTCTTCTTGCAGAAAAAGGAAATCGAAGACCTAAACATGGAGCTCGCCTGCAAAATAAAACAACTTACGACTCTCAATTCAGATTTGGAATCATTCTCTTACTCGGTCTCCCATGATTTGAAAGCCCCCTTACGCGCAATCGAAGGTCTTAGCGAAATGATTAAAGAATCAGGAGTATTGCAAGGCAATAAAGATGCCTTCAGTTTATTTGAAAAAATCCAAAAATCATCCAAAAGAATGGGGTCTCTTATCGAGGGTTTTCTGGAACTTGGAAAAGTAAATCAATCCAACTTGAATCGCTCGTTTGTAGATCTTAGTGACATAGCTCGTAAAATTGTATCGGATATAGTAGATGCGGATGGAAGTCGAGAATCCAAAGTCACTATAAAAGAAGGTCTCTCTTGTCAGGGAGATTACTTTCTCATAAAAGTCGCTCTTGAAAATCTTATCAATAACGCTTGGAAGTTCGCGAGTAAAAAAAGTCACACAGAAATTGAGCTAGGTAGCACAATCATCGATGGCAAGGAATGGATTTTTATACGAGACAATGGTATAGGTTTTGACAAAAAAAATGCTGAGAAAATCTTTCTTCCTTTCCAACGTTTGCGCTCCTACGAGGAGTTTCCGGGTAATGGTGTTGGGCTTTCTACGGTATGTCGCATCATTCAGCGCCATGGTGGAAAAATTTGGAGCGAAAGCGAACCTGAAAAAGGGACGACGTTTTATTTCCGTTTTGTGAATAGCGAATCGAAATAAGTGGAAGAAAAACTAGAGACAATCTCATACATAGCCCAAACCCAATTAATAATTTGAATTTTCTTCGCTATATTCGATCAAAAATGCATCATAAGTCTCTACTGCCTTTTCAATGAAACCGGCATTTAACAGCTTTTCTATGGCAGCGATCCAATCACTGACTTTATTCTTGTTATTTTCAAGTACGGAATTGGCAATTTTAAGATAGTCTCGGATTTCATCAGGAAAAGAAGCTAGACGTTTTTTTGTTCCATTCACAACACTATCCAAAACAATACAGCCGGTTTGCATCCAAGAATTTGTATCGTTGTAATCCATCGGACAGACTTTTGAATAGTCAAGAAGTTCATTTGCTTCACTATAGAATTGTGCAAGAAGCGGCAATTCGAAGACTCGGCTGCTTGGAGTCTCTTGAAAAACAAATGCGATTTTCTTATTAATTTCCTGGATAAATTCAGCAGATTTTCTCATTTTTCTAGCGCTGCTTGTACCGGCTTCAAAATCCATTTGTGCAAGTTCGTCAAGAAGACGATCTGCGTTGTTCTGGATCTGATCCATCGCAGTGTCACTTTGTTTAGAAAACTTTTGCATGTTATTTTTTGCTAAAATACCCGATGCCCTAATGCCTGCCTTCAACTGGGAAAGTTCTAAAATACCGTTAGACGCTTCATTACTAAACAAACCACTGTAAAGGTGGAATTCTTCGATTGTTTCTGTGCGAAACTTCATCAAAGGGTTTTCAAGTTTTAATAATATGCTATCACTCTCGTTTTCTATTTCACGCGATCTTGTTCTGTGTTCGAGTTCCAGAGCAAGAACTTCCGTTTTTAAATATAAAATCCCTCCAATAGCTTCGGAGCTTAGTTTCGATTTGTCATATGCAGAATAATTTGTAAGCTCCATAAGTCTTTTTTCGAACGTCAAATACTCTTTTTTGTATGATTCAAAATCCGCAATATACTTTTGAACATCAGTTTTGATAGAATTTGAGTAGAAATTTTGATCCTTTAAAGAGCAAAATCGAGCAACACCAGGTGATATAGCACTAATTGGGCACTTGTCGATTTCTATTTGGCTTTCTTCAATTCCGGTTATTTCTTTCAAGTTTTTTAACTGGGCGATCGGTCGAAGGTCCTTGATACTATTTGTACCCTGTATTTTTAATCGCTCTAGATTTGTTAGATTTTTGAGACAAGAGAGGTTATCAACAGTACCAGTAAGAATAAGTGTTTTCAAATTCCCAAAAGACTGGATTGGAACCATATCCCGAGTCTTTTCTAAACTGAGTTCTTCTTTTGCCTCCAAAACCCTTACAGCTTTCTCACAGTCCTTTTCTTCTGCAATTTGAAGCAGCTCTTCTACGGATTCTTTTTGTTCATTGCTAAGATCGTCTTTGATTTGACAAAACTCCAAAAAGCTAAATGGTGAAGAAATTTGCTTAGTATCGGATCTGGGCTATGGATGACTTTCGGTATTGTCGGAGGAATTGGATCCACATCCAAAAATGATAATTGATGTTAAGAACAATGCGATTTTTAGAGATATTTTGCGTAACAATTTCGTTCTTTCTTTTTAATAAGTTATTGAGACAACAACCCAGCAGTAGGCTCACTAGTCATTACAGGTCCAAACAATATGTTTTTAGAAATGGGATAGGAGTCAATATATTTCAAAGTAATCTCTTTGCATCTCTTAACATAGCTGTCGAAAGATTCCCTTGGTGATCTTGATTCAACTCCCCAATTATCGTAGGTATATTCCATCTGACCATTAACTAAAATAAAAACATCTCCTCCAAGAATCGCATAATAATCACTTTCTTTATCTTTCAAAAAAGCAATTAACAATTCTCTTTCCCAAGCAAATCCAATTACTCCCTCAATGTTAATAGGCCTGATACGATTTTTATATTTTTCTGAAAGTGGACGTTCCATTTAATCCTCATCTCTTTATCTTTTTTGAACAAAAATCCGATGCATTACCGTAATTCCATCCGGCTCAATAATCCATTCGAAATGGCCCTTTTTTGCATCGTAAACACCTGCCAATTCAATTTTTGTTCTTGCTATACCATCGCCACCTGTAATCATTTTTTTAGTTCCTAAACCTGAAAAATTATCAACCTCTTTCGGAAAGCTGTGATAATCACCAATCAGCATTTGATCTTGAACCTTTGGTGAATATTTAATGTTCTTCAACGGGTTATTTTTTAATCTGAGTGCATCAATTTTTCTTAGCTCAATCGAGTGTAGGCTCGCTGAACCAACCGCATCTAAAGCCTTATCTATCTTCGCTTTCGAAAATGGTCTTAGCACTCGCCCCAGAAACTTTTTTACAACGCTGAGACCCTTACCTAATGAACTGCCAATCGTAGCTCCACCTGGACCAAATATCATCCCAGCAGCACTCATACTAAGACTGCCAGCCGAGATTGCAAGATCTATAGAATCCAGATCCCCACCATCGCAAAAGCTTTTGCCGTGCGTCAGTTCATAGAATTCAGCATAAGGCCCGACGCTTACACTTTTGACAAGACAATCTGCAATCTGCCCAGCATTCTCAGCTAAACCTTTGATATAGATTGCAAGTCCATGCCCAATTCTGTCCCAAAATGGTTTCTCAGAATCTGTTGAATCTTGATAGCCAAGAGCAAGATCTTCGATATTTTTAAATGCCTTTTCCGTCTTTTCATTCGTATTTTTAAGAGAGTTTACGGCAATCTTTAACTCCATTCCAATTTCGGGCGATCTCTTAGCAATAGAATAATCTATAGCGTCCTTTGTTGATTCGGGAACCTTGCTTGAATGAAAATAAAGTCTTTCATCCATATATTGACGCACACCTTGCAGAACTCGGTTGTGTCCTAGTAAGAATGCATTTCGCTCTCCAGGAACCAAACCAACTCTTGCATCTATAATGGATGCAACCTGCTCGTGCTGCTGCTGCCAAGCATAAAGTACCCGCAAAAATCCAACTCTGTCCTGCTTACCCCACAGATCTGCTAATCGAGCAATAACCGAATCAGCATGCCTCGAATAATTATTATCGCTTGGATAGGTTGAATCTTCGCCAGTTTTGTCAAAATCTTCAATTTTAAGATTATCGAATTCGCAGTTGTTTCCGTTTAGGTCTTCTAAAGAAACATCAAGTTTTTTTAGAACAGTTTTTGCTTGATCCGCTAGCTTCTTTGCTTCGTTTTCTAATTCTGTAATTTTTCTATTGAGATCACCTTTGAGCTTTTCGTTAGTATCACGTGCAGCGTTTATAATTTCCTTGAACCAGTTTGGTAATTTTAAAGCGCTCAGATCTATTTCAAAGATACTCTTATTTGAAAGTTTGGAAAGCAAGTCCTCTGCAAGAAGAATTTCATCATAGTACTTGGAATCTGTATCCAAAGTATTTTTCACAAGTTCTATCAGACTTCCAATAGCACTCTGAGACTTCATTATGCCAGAACCATTTTTCGTTGTGAGAACAATATAGGAGAAACTTTTTTGCGTCTCACCATAAAAAGCATGATTGGGATAAGTTCCTACTCTCTTCACTCCTTGCCACAGATAAAGCTCTCTTACAGTTCCAGGATTTAAGATCACATCATGAACAAGGTTCACGTAGGTGTCTGTCTTCTGGTTTGTTATGTTAAAAGTGAACTTATTCAATTGGCTTGTATGTAATACTTTCTTGGGAAGACAACCAATCACCGAAACAGGAATGTTTGAACATGAATTTTCTTGTTGTTTACAAAGTCGAGCAGAGCCATCATCGTAAAACGGAATACCGGTTCCATTGATTTCAATCAACGAACTTCCTTCTACGAACCCAGATTCTCTGTTCCCGACTTTCGGAGTGGAAGTAATCTTAATAACCAAGGAGTTTTCTGGGCAAGTTATAGCAAATGCGTGATCAAACAAGACAAGGAATAGAACGAATGAATTCAATATTTTTACCATTTTTCGCTCCTGTATGCTATGAGAAGCGCATCGTATGACTCCACTGCTTTTTCAAGTTTATTCTCATTTAGTAATTTTTCTATTTCTGTTCCAACAGCATCAATTTTTGGATTTTCAAGTACCGATTTTGCTATCAAGAGATAGTTTCGAATCTCTTCGGGCAAAGACGTTATCCGCTCCTGACTTTTTGTTACGAAAGACCTGAGATGTTTACAACCCGTTTCCATCCAAGAATTTGTCTGGTCAAACTTCACGGAACAAATTTTTGAAAATTCAATCAGTTCATTGAGGTTACGATAGTGTTGAGCCAACAAAGGCAATTCAAAGACACCGCTGCTCGGTGTTTCCTTATAAATAAATTCAACACGCTTGTTAATTTTTCCTAAAAACTCTGCTGAATTTAACAGAAGTCTTGACTTTTTCATCCCTTCATTGAAATCCTGTGCAGCAAGTTTCTGAATCATTAGATCAGCTCTTTTCCTGATATAGTCGCTTGCCTTAAGACTCTGGTCGTGAAATTTAGATACCCTTTGAATGGCATAGATCTTTGTTTTTTTCACAGCTTCTATTAAGTACCCAAAGTCCAGTCCCTTACCGATATCTTCATTTTTAAGAACATCTTTGTAGGGCTCGATCTCTTTGTGAAATTTATGCAGAACATCTTCCATTTTTTTTTGAAGCATCTCACCTCGATTTTCAATTTCCAGAGATTTCGTTCTATTTTCCAATTCAAGAATCTGTATTTCGTTCTGCATATACAGCACTGACCCGATAAATTCGGAATTAAGAGTATTTTGGTTTTCGGATGCTCTTTTTGGAAAACTTGAAAGCTTATCCTGATAGAATTTGAAATCTATTTTGTAAGTCTGGAAATCTTCAAGAAACTTATGGGATTCCTTTCTTAAATTCTCCGAATTAGATTGATAATTGGAAACAATTTCTTTTAATTTCTCTATTTTAAGCAGATCGTCGTTAATGGGTTTTCGGACTGAATCTTCATTTATTTTTTGCCCGAGTAAGTCCCTAATTTTTAGAATTTTGTCTCTATAGCGGTCTGCAGAGTTTATAATTTGCCTATTTTTCCAAAAATTCGTAGCCCACTCGTAAACTGAATAACGAATATCGACATCAGTAGCGCCAACCTGATCGTTAGAATCGTAATTCAAGTAATGTTCCTGCAATTTCGAATTGAACTCTGACCACCTCTTAACATCCGCAGTATTAAACTCATCAGGGCAGGGTAAAACTACAAAATTCAGCGTGTCACACTTCGATCGCCTACAGCCATCTACAGCATCAAAAATAGCATCTCCTATATTATTGAAGCACTTGGAAGCGTAGGGTCTTATGTTTGCTGCCGAGTTATCAAACAAGCTGCTTGTATCTCTTGATTTTTCGAAAATATAAACGCCATAGCTAAGCTGAACTGCTCTGCTTTCAAAACTAATTAAGGTTACAAAAACAGAACTTACGAGGAATCGAATGCACCGATTCATAAAATCCTTCCAATTTTTATAGATAATTTTTGAGAATAGCGTCGAGGTGGTATAATTCTGCTTCTAAAGATCTTTTTTGAAGATTCAATTTTTCTAATTCTTTTTCTAAAAATTGCTTATCAGATAGGAAAGTATTAGCTAAATCTTCGAGAATAAGCTTTTCCTGCTCCGATAGAAAATCCTCAATTTTCTTTACCTCTCCCTTCTCATTCAACCAAAAAGCACTATTGGTCGCGCCTTTCGTGAGGGTCATAAATTTGATCAGGGTCGCGATTTTGTCAGCCGATAGCGCCTTACCCTTTGAAGCGATAATGTTAGGGATAAGTGCAGAGACACTATCAATGCTTAAAAGCAATTTTTTCAAATTCTCTGAACTCAAACCCGCATAAAAAGAGTTACAAGTCTGTTTCATAATTTCGAAGGCACCTTGATAATTGACAGCACTCTCAAAGCCAAGTATCGCTTGTTTTATTTCTTCAATCCGATTCTTCTTTTCAATTTTTTGGTTATTCCATTTTTCTATAGTGTTCTTAGAGGGTCCAACGACTTTTGCGCTGTGAATTTCTATTTTGCAGTCATTTAGAAATGCAGTTTCCAAATTTTTTGGATTAAAATCTTTTGTGATTACTGGACCCATGCCACTAAATGACAGTTTCTGCATATTATTAGAACGGATAAATACATTTTTAAATCCTTTGCTACTTTCATCACCTTCTCTAATTCCAACTTCAATAGGATGCCCTTTGCATGTGTAGACATATTCAACTTCAAAATCCGATTCATAAGGTTGTTTTTCTAGCAAAACTGTATGTTTGAACTTGCAGTTCCAACTTCCTTGACAATCGTGCAACAGATTACCCGTTGGCACTTTTCCGAACAGACTTATATTGAAAATTAAGGAACTCAATATTATTAAAATTTTCATAGCATCTACTCTCTTTATATTATTTAGTTATAGGTTGCTTTTAATGACGTCGTTTTGATGACAAAAAATTGGTGGGATGGATAGAATCTACAAATTCTCACTTCAACATTCTTCAATGCTTCCGTTGATTTATAGGTTCCTCTAACTTTATAGAATCCCCCTGATACTGGACTAAAACTATTTTTAAGAATCCCATCGTTGTTCAAAAACAATGCCGGTAAACTCGAAGGTTGGCTACTATAGTATTTTTCCCAATTCATAACGACTTTATCTAAAATTGTCCCATCGGCATAAAGTTCCAACTGAAACATTACTGTGCCTTCAGGCCAAACTTCAACGCCATGGGTTTCTTCTTGTCCCTTCTTTTTTTCTATCCAAGACTGCCTGGGTATGCTGGCGAAGATATCGGCTTCGTATTCTATATCCGCTTGTTTAGGGATTTCGACATAAGGTCCCCAGGTCAGACATCCATCTGTTTTATAGAATTGGTGATCAGTTTTCCAGCGTTCCAGATCGGATTCTTCCTGGGTATAAGACGCATAGACAAATGCAGCAGATGCACTCATGGATTTTCTAACCGCTTGTGAACGCGCTCTACTACTGTCGCTGTCAGTCGGGAAACGATGAAATTTCTCAAAATTTTCGGTGCCCATCTCCCATTTGATAATTCTGTGATTATCGCTGCAATAAGCTTGAGCCACGCCATCTTTTCCATCTTTACCGCAGTCGACTAGGTCCGGATGAGCACGCGCAGATTGAAAGTAAAGAGATGAAATGAGGATTAAAAAGCTAGTTATAAAGTCCACGTTTATTTCTCCAATAGAATGGTATTGAATCCAAAGATGCTGCAATTTGACACAGCAGATGAAGTCAGGCAAGCGAATGATCGAAAATTTTTTGAGACGAAAGAAGATGGTTCTAAAGGAATCATATAAGCACCTTTAAACTCGCTTGCCCTAGTTTGGATTCCAAGGTAAGATTGCCTTACTTGTAAGAAGGAGATCATGAATGCTAGCTATGACAAAACTATCCTCAAAGGGCCAAGTCGTAATACCTGATGAGATTCGACAAGAACTGGGACTCGAAACAGGCGCTCAATTCCTCATCTATGCCGAGAAAGACTCAATCGTTTTTAAGCTCGTGCAGACACCCCCAAAAGAGGATTTTGAAAAGATACTTGGAAATGCGCAGAAAGCTGCTAAAAAAGCTGGCTTTAAGAAAGGGATGATCGATGAGGAGATCAAAAAATACCGTAGACAACGCAAAAAATAATGATCAAGACGGTCATTGACACAAACGTTGTTGTCTCAGCAATATATTGAAGTCGTCACTGTGAATCAGTTTATGAAATTAGCAGGAAAGATATAAAAATAACGCTATTAGATCTAAAGAGATCGTAAGCGCTCAGGCCAGAGACGTCGGGGAAGAGAAGAACTTTTTCCTGTGCGTATAATATCCGACAAACACAACCCTGCATGAAACCCCATACTAAAACCAGTTCCCATATAGCCCGTTGCAAGAAGAACTCGGTCTTCACCATACATAGGACCAACCACAGGAAGTTCATCGCAAGGCCAAATTTCCACCAAACCTGTTGTATGTGCGAACTCTGCATGGCTTGCCCACACAAAAGTTTTCTGCAACTGCTCACGCAAATGTTCTGTGATATTGTCTTGTACACTTGCCTCTGTTGCACCTATGCCTGCCATCTTCCGTAAATAACGTCCGCCTCCGAAATGCAAATTCTTGTGAACAATGAGCCCCCATTCGTAACCGTGATGCGCACTGAAAACCAATCCATCGTGATGTGCTTCCAAATCAGGGACTCTAACATGCGACCACTGATCTGCGTAGCATACTAAGACTTCTTTTAAATTCGGGAGAAAATGTGAAATCTGAGTATGACAAGCAAGAACAAGGAACTCTGCTGTAATTTCTGATCCGTCATTAAGGTTGAGAACTATACCTTCTTTCGTTTTTTCAAAGGAACGCAGAGGTGTGGGAATTTCTAAAAGAGAACAGTGCTCTCTTAGTGTTTGCAAAAAGTGTTTGGTCTCTACCCATGCACCGCGTTCGCCTTCGTCTTGAACAGCAAGCACACGTTTTTGAAAACCAGTTAGCAGAGGAAATTGATCGGGTTTATAAAGAGCACCGTCCAATCCCACCGATCGAAGTTCCCTCACTGCTTTTTCGGATTCTACCAACTCGTCTTTGCTGACAATGAGTCGAATGCGTCTGTTTTGGTTGTGGGGAACTTTATGTTCCTTGCAGAATTGAAGAACTTTGTCGAATCCAGAGTTGCTGAAATCCCATAGTTCCTTTGCAAAGTCGAGTCCGTGCGCATTGCTTATACGCGTAAAATTGTCTGTAGTGCCACCCGCTACGATATTTGCAGAATTTCGTGTTGTGCATACAGACTGCGGAGAAGTGATTAAAGCAAGCTTTTCTGTTCCTGCCTTGTGAAGATGGTAAGCAGTGCTTAGACCCGTTATGCCAGATCCGACTATTGCGACGTTGAAGTGAGGTACTTTCATAAAGCACCTTTCGAAAAAACGATTCCGAAATTGGAATCTACTTCGATTCTACGTTAGAAGTATCTTCCCTTAAAACTGTTTCGTAAAATATTATACCACCCATAAATCCACCTATACCACCCATAGCTCCGTACACAACTGTGTTGTAAACAGCGCGAACAAGAAATGCACACATCGGATGTATAGGATCGCTTTCCATACCTAATCTGGTGTCAAAAAAGAAACGATCGCTGTTCATTTTATTGGATTGTGAAATCCCGTACAAAGCTCCGATCACGGTAAAGCTAACAAAACTCACACATGCACAGGAAAGACTGAGATCCTGATGCTTTTGCTTTTTAACCAGTGATGTGTTTGTAATTGTATTTGCAGTTAAGAAAAGTGAACTCAATACTAAAAAGGAAATAAAAACAGATTTTATAATACTCATAAAAAACCTTAAATTTGCTTGGGAAATGAAGCACACAACATATTAAAAGCCTTTTTAAAAGTCTAGTGAGAGAAGCTAAGGTTCTGTCATAAGAAGGACTTTTCTACAGAACAGTGATAAAATCATCTCAAATACCCACACTCATAAAGGCAAAATATGAACTCCTCTGCACGTTTCATATCTCTTGTTTTTAGCAGTTTTTTCTTCTGCTTTGCCTGCACAAAAGCAAAGGAAACTTCGACAATAGTCTCGGGAACTCCTGCATGGGCCAATCCTTTTTTTGGTGAAAAACCTACGAATGTAAATATGTCGAAGGAATCGAACTATGGTCCCGTAGAAATCATTGCAGGTTTGGGTGCCATACTCGGAGGCTGTGGTACAAGTGCAGCTACGTCTACAAGTGCAGCTTCCTACACATGTCCATCCGGTGAAGTCGCTGTGGGAAGCAATCTGTGCTGTCCTAGTTCGAGCCCCTATTTGTGTGGAAGCCCTGCAAAATGTTATGCGAGCGCTTGTGGTACAAGTGGAAGCAGCGGCAGTAGCAGTGGAGGAAGTTCCTGCACCTCGCAAGTGTGTTGTGGTGGGTTATATGAATGCAACGGACGGTGCTATTCAGAATGTACACCGGGTTCACAACCCTGTTGTTCAACAACCGATTGCGTTTGCTTCACTCCGTGCTGTTAGGAAAGCATGTTCAGTGGATTTTCAAGGTAGCGTATAAGCGTTTCGAGGAATTTTGCTCCTACCATTCCATCCACCACACGATGATCGCAAGAGAGAGTCATTTTCATACGATGTTGCGCTATGATGTCTCCACTCTCATTAACATGAGGGACACGTTGCGTTTTACCCACTGCTAATATGCAAGACTGAGGCGGGTTAATAATTGCAGTGAAATGCTCAACCTGAGTCATTCCCAAATTTGAAACTGTGAAGGTTCCACCATTGTATTCTTCCGGTTTTAAATCACCCTTCTTCGCTCTCTCACCAAGTTCTTTACTACGTCGTGCAATATCTCGAACACCAAGAGTGTCGGAATTAAAAACAACAGGAGTAATAAGCCCAGTAGGCAAAGCAACAGCAAACGCAAGATTTACAGAAGCATATTGAAGTATGTAGTCTTCCTGCCATGAAGAATTGATTTCAGGATGCAAGCGCAAAGCTTTGGAAACAGTCATGATAAGAATGTCATTCACACTTACCTTTGCAAGTTTTCCACTCGCAACGTCTTTGTGACTATTCAAATCTTCACGCCATTGCAGTACCTTTTCCATATTTGCAGAAACAGTAAGGTAGAAATGAGGTGCTTCGTTTTTTGCAGCAAGAAGTCGCTTTGCAATAGTTTTACGCATCATGCTGAGTGGAATTTTTTGATCTGCAAGCTGCTGACCACTTTGTGTGGAAGGACGAGATACACCTGTTTCAATGTCTTTTGCAACAATGCGTCCGTTGGTTCCTGTGCCGAGCAAACTTTCTAAGCTGATGCCTTTTTCTTTTGCCATTTTCTTTGCAAGAGGAGAGGCTTTGGTTCGGTGTTCAGCTTGAGTAGCATGTTCAACAGGAGCAGCTGCGACGGGTTCTGGTTTTTTCTCTTCTTTCTTTTCAGCATGTTTCTTTGGTGTTTCCTTTGCTGTTCCTTTTAGAAGTTCATCGAGATCAAACTTCTCCCCCTTCTCTCCATAAACTGCAATAGGGTCTTTCAACTTGCAGGACTTGCCTTCGGGAACGAGAATTTTAAGCAAAGTCCCAGAATAGGGGCTCGCATATTCTACAGTTGCTTTGTCGGTTTCAATTGCAAGAAGGGGTTGTCCCTCTTCGAAAGCTTGTCCTTCCTTGACAAGCCAGCTTGCAATTCCACCCTCTTCCATGGTGTCACTCAGTTTGGGCATGGTTATGAGACTTGCCATTTTTTTCTCCGTCAGGCTCTATACGTAACTCGTTTAACAGCTGCAATCACACGTTCTGCACTCGGTAAAGCTTCATGTTCAAGATTCTCTGCATAAGGTACAGGAACATTCTCCTGGCTCACACGTTCCACCGGAGCATCCAGATCGTCGAAACATTCATATTGAATGCGATCGGAAATCTGAGAACCCACCGATGCAAAAGGCCAGTTCTCTTCCACAATCACCCCACGATGCGTTTTTCGAACCGATGCAAAAATCAATTCCTCATCCATAGGAACCAAAGTTCTCACGTCAATCACTTCACAGGAAATTTTCTCTTCTTCCAAATGTTTAACAGCAGCTAAAACCATGTGAGAGATTTTCCCCCAAGTGATAATCGTCACATCTTTACCCTTCTGACGTATCACACCTTTGCCAA